>Ga0256826_1000872_pt1 | contig 18828 bp, 13 predicted proteins | sample CV79metaG_FD_185975 | JGI IMG/M metagenome (GOLD analysis project Ga0256826, IMG submission 185975) | Hydrothermal vent microbial communities from East Pacific Rise, Pacific Ocean - CV79 | ecosystem: Environmental > Aquatic > Marine > Hydrothermal vents | place: Pacific Ocean: East Pacific Rise...
GAAATTATACGAGAAACAAAAATGCTAAGAAATATACTTTTAACAATAACTCTACTGGGTTTTATACTAAGTGGATGCAGTAAAACACCAGATACTGAGCTAAAACACACTCAAATTAAGATGAGTGGTATGTATAGTTATATGGCAGATGCAGCAATATTTACCGATTGTAATAGTGGTGAAAAATATCCAGTTGCATTTGAGAAAGACTATATAAGTTTAGAAAGAGCATATCTAAAGCAAAAGTACTCAGCAGGTGAATCTCTAAAAGTAAATTTAATAGGAGAAATAGTTACAAGAGATGGTATGGATAATCAAAAAAATATACCAACTTTAATAGTTGAAAAATTTATAAATATAATCCCAAAAGAAGATTGTCCAAATCCACACTCAAAAGCCAAACTTGAAAACACTTATTGGAAAGTTATTATTGTAGGGGATGAATCAGTTTCTCGCACAAGCACAAGAGAAGCTTATATGATTTTTTCCCAAGGGATAGTTAAAGGTAACTCTGGATGTAATGGACTTGGTGGTAGATATATACTTGATGGAGATAAACTATCTTTTTCAGATAAAGGGTTTATGAGTACAAGAATGTTTTGCAAAGGGAGTATAGAGCCTCAGTTTTTAAAGGCTCTCAAAAATATAGTTAGTTACAAAATAGATGGTGAGTATCTTGAAGTATTTGATAAAAATGGAGATAGACTCATAAGATTTGAATCAGTTTATTTGCAGTAATATTAAGATAAATTAAACATGCATTCATTCAATTATCATATTGATAAAAATTATGATAAAATTGTGATATGAATAAATCAAAAATTTTAGAAAACATTTTTTTATCTGGCTTAAAAGTTAATGGTTATGATCCCATAATCCGAAAAGTAATACTTTTAAATATACTGCTACTCATGAGCAGTCTTATGTTACTGTTCTTTTCAATCTACAATCTTTTTTATAATGATGCTTATTATCTAGGTCTTATCGATACTCTTGCTTTTGTTGGTTCAGCATATGCTTTTTTTGATTTACGTAGACAAAAAGGTATTATTCAAGCATCTATTATCGCTACAATAACAGCTTTTTCACTTATGATTGCACTAGTATATTTTGCAAATGGAAAAAACTTTACTCTTATTTGGACTGTCTTTTTACCAATTTTTGCTATTTTTATAAATGGTAGCAAAAAAGGACTTATAGTAACAGCTATATTTTATTTTATAATTTTTAGCTTGACATATGCTGGTATAGGTGAGTGGCAAGATGGAACATGGAATTTGGCTAGTTTTTTACGTCTTGTTGCCGCTAGTATAGGACTTACATTTATAACTTACTTTTTTGAAAGAAGTTTTGAACTAACTTACTTAGAGTTAGAAAAAAATAAAGAAGTTGAAAGTCGTTATATAAAAAAGTTAGAGTATGCTTCAATTACTGACCCTTTAACTCAGTTATACAATAGAAGATATTTAGATGTTCAGTTTGATTTGAAATTTAATCAAGCACGAGAGAAAAATAGTTATTTTGCAATGTTTATTTTAGATTTGGATTATTTTAAAAACTATAATGATGAGTATGGACATCATGCAGGTGATGAAGTTCTTCAAAGTGTAGCAGATGTTTTAAAAAAAGTGATGAAAAGAGAAAAAGATAGCACATTTAGACTTGGAGGAGAAGAGTTTTGTGGACTTATTATTTCTCATGAAAAAGAAAAAATTATAGGTACTGTAGAAAATATTCGTAAATCTATTAAAAGCTTACAATTAGAGCATAGTGAGAGTGAATATAAAATAATTACAGCATCTTTTGGTGTGTGTATTATTAACTCATTCGAAAATCAAGATTTAGATCAGATGTATAAAATTGCAGATAATGCACTATATAGAGCAAAAGAAGAAGGTAGAAACTGTATTCGTGGTCAAGATATAATTAGCACAATTTAATACTTAGTTGGTATAATGCCGCCATGCCTTTATCACGTTTAAATGAAGAACAGTATGCTGCTGCAACTTCAACTCATAATCAAAATCTTATCATTGCATCTGCTGGAACAGGAAAAACTTCCACTATCGTTGGAAGAATAGGGTTTCTCATAGGAAGTGGTGTAAAACCACATGAAATTTTATTACTTACTTTTACAAACAAAGCTGCTGCTGAGATGGTTGCTCGTGTAGCTGAGTACTTTGGTAAAGATGTCGCCAGTAAAATTGATGCAGGTACCTTTCATGCTGTCTCATATAGATGGCTCAAAAAACATGATAAACGTGTTGTTCTAAAACAGCAACGTGAGCTGAAAACTCTTTTTCGTTCTGTCTTTGAAAAACGCAGCTTTATGCAAATAAATGCTGAAATAACTCCTTATGGTGGAAATCACCTTTATGATATGTACTCTTTTTACCAAAACACTGAACTAAACAATAATTTTGAAGATTGGGTGGCAGAAAAGTATCCTGAACATGAAGGGTTTGCTCTTATATATGCAGATGTGGTAGATGAGTTTGAAAACTTAAAAAAAGAGTATGGTTTTGTAAACTTCAATGATCTTCTTTTAAATTTTCGTGATATGTGTAAAACAAAAGAGCTTGGATATAAAGAAGTACTTGTAGATGAGTATCAAGATACAAATGCTCTTCAGGGGACTATCATTGATGCAATGAAACCCCCTTCTATCTTTTGTGTTGGAGATTACGATCAGAGTATATATGCTTTTAATGGTGCAGATATAGGAATTATAGGTTCTTTTACAAAAAAATTTTCAGAAGCCAAAGTACATACTTTAACAAAAAACTATCGTTCATCCCGTCCCATACTCTCCTTAGCTACAAAAGTGATAGAGCACAATGAAAGAATTTATCCAAAACAGTTAGAAGTAACAAGGGTAGCAGAGGCTAAGGCCCCATCTCTATTGGCATTTGATGAGCTGTTTGATCAGTATCATCAGATAGCAGCGATGATAAGAAATAGTCAAACTCCAAGAGAAGAGATAGCCGTTATATTTCGCAATAACTCTTCAGCTGATGGTATAGAAGTAGGGCTTAGGGAACTAGATATTCCATGTAAGCGTAAAGGTGGAACTTCATTTTTTGACTCTCGTGAAGTTAAAGCTGTTTTAGATCTCTATACACTACTTGTTAATGAGTCAGATATGATGGCATTTATACATCTTTTTGAGTTTGCTAGAGGTATTGGTTCTGCGATGGCAAAAGAGCTCTATATCGCATTAAAAGTTTTAGGTCAAGGAAGTATGTTTTATGGTCTTTATGCTCCAGATGAGTCTATGAAAAATCCTTTTGAAAAACGCAAGCTAAATCATCAACTTGGTCTCTTTGATGATTTTATAGAACTTGGAGCAGTGGGAAAATATGCAAAACTTGGATTTGAAGCAAAGTTTATGAAAAATCCAGTGCTTAAGCATCCAAAATTAACAAAAGATTCGGCTACATTTTTACATAATTTTTATCTACTATTTCGAGAGTTAAAAGGGGTGAAAAGACCTCAAGCTGTAGTTGATAAAATAGTAAAATCAGAGCTCTTTAAGTATATAGCAGATATTTTGGCTACAAAACGAGCACAACTTAAAGATGGTAGTATTGATGAAAAACAGAAGAGTGAAGCACTTACTAGAATTGAGCGAAAAAATGTTCTCTTAAAAGAGTTGTGTAAACCATACTCTGAACATGAACGCTTTTTAAATGCCATGATACTTGGTTCATCTGATTTAACTCAAGGTGAGGGTGTAAATCTTCTAAGTGTTCATGCAAGTAAAGGTCTGGAGTACAAAGAAGTTTATGTAATAGACTTAATGGATGGTCGTTTTCCAAATAGAAAACTTATGCAAAGAGGTGGAAGCCTTGATGAAGAACGTCGCCTTTTTTATGTGTCGGTCACTCGTGCAAAAGATATACTATATCTTAGTTTTGCAAAATATGACAAGATAAAGAAACAAAACTTTATGCCTTCACAGTTTCTCTATGAAGCGGGTTTAGTTCCCAAGGATGAAGCATATAGAGCTTTAGTTATGAAAGAAGAAGATAAAGAAGAGAAGTAGTTACTAGCTCTAATTTTCTTCTCTTAGTTTTTTTGTCTCCAAGAAGTAGCTATGCCCTAAATAAATCACATAAAATACAGTAGCAAAGAAAATCACAAATGGAATAAGTGAGATTAGGTAGAGTCCTAGAGTCTTTAAACGCAGTGTTGTTGCATGAAAAAACTTTATCTTCATTGCCTCTTCTTTTGTACAGATAGTTGAGCTAATATCGTAAGTCATAATTTTATGAAAAAAGTAATACAGAGGTAGATTAAAAGCAACTATATTTACAAGAGGAATAAAATATAGAGGTATAAAAACTATAAACATAATTAACATAATTAAAACCCATTTCACAACTAAAAAAAGTGATTCAAATATATTTGAATGACCTATCATCTCTACATTGGGGTAGTGTCTAATTTGAAGCTCTTTAAGTATGATAGGTGTTAAAAAACCGATAATTAGTAATGCTATGAAAATTGAGAAATATAGAGTTAAAAAAGTCCCTATAGTGTAAACTAAAAAAGTTGCTATCCAAGATGTAATTGCATGACTCATAAGAAACTGAATTATTGCTGTTCCCTCTAGTGTAGCTGCAAAAGTATCAGTATGTGGTATACCATTTTGTATAGTAGTTTGAGAAGATTCGACACTTAAGTTACCTAAAGAATCAAGACCAATCCCAGCAGCTACAAAAAAAAGTATATAAAGAACAAGCATACTAAGTATAAAAGGAAGGATAGAATACTTGAGCATTTTTGCAGTAAAAAGATCTTTTATACTTAGTAGTAAAATACTGTTTTCATTATTCATATTTATAAATTAGCTTCTATGATTTTGAATGATTTTTCTATATCTTCATCTTCCATTTTTCCAGATTTATAAAAAAGAACTTTTCCATCTGGAGAAAATATGATAATGTTTGAAGCATCATCTTGAACTCCCCACTCTTTTACTAAAACTGAGTTTTTATCTTTCACATAGAGTGTTGTAGGAAACTCTTCTTGTTTACTTTTAAGAATCTTTTCAATAACAAAATTAGGTTTCCATGTTGCAGCAAGATTTATGATAGCGACACTAGTAAAGTCACCTTTTTTTCTATACTCTTTCTTTTTAAGTGCTGCTGAATAGTGTTCATTAACACTTTTTTCATCAGGGTCAACATAAAATAATACAATTACTTTATCTTTTAATGTTGCAGAATCCCATACACTACCATCTTCAACAAGCCCACCATTATCTCCCTCTATGGTGATGTTCTTTGGAACTTCGCCTACAGTTAGGGCATTTAGGTTTAGAGTTAGTAGTAGTATCGTTAGTAAGCTTTTTAGTTTCATAATTTACTCCATAGTTTAGTATTTAATTTTAGTTCTTCAACAATGCCAATAGCTAAGTGAAGAGTTTGAACATACTCCATTGCTATTTTATACTTTAAAAGTGAATGAAAGATAGATGGTTCAAATAGATCTTTGTTATAGGCTATAGCTAGTGTTATATCATTACTATTAAAAGAGACAAAAATATTTTTCCCTGAACGCTTTTTAAAATCTAAAAGTCTTTTCATAAGTGTATGAGAAAGAATATATCGTGCTTCTATCTGGTCTGTAGCATAAACAACAAATGCTTTTTCAAATTCAATATCATCCATTTTTACAAGTTCATCTCTTGACATATTATTTGATTGAAACCAGCCACCAATAAGATCACCAAAAGTACTTTGTGCTGTATCTGGAAGAATTATAGTTCTTCCATGAAAGTTTTTGTTAAATTCACAGACAATAAAAAGTCCTTGAAAAATAGTACTCCAACTTTTATTTCCTTTAGAGTCTTTGTGCTCTTGCTCTGCATGAAAATCAGAAAATTGAATATCTATATTATCTATCTTTCCCTTCACGAAATCATTTCCACTGACTCTATCTACATCTGAAGTAAAGAGTTTTGAGCGAGTGAAGTAGAGGGGATCTATATGACGATTGGCACTGTATTTTAGATTTTTATCAAGAGCATTTATAAGTGGAGCAATAATTCTTTGTTTGAACTCTTGAGTATAATCTTTAATCAGAAACTTATATATTAATCCACCACCTCCGAGATATATAAATACAGCGATAATTACTACATCAAGAGTGAAGCTTATATTTAATACAAAAAGTGTGACAAAGAAAATTATTAGAGTATATATAACTCCTATAGTTAAGATACGAGCCTTTAGTGCTGCTCTTGTATTTTCTAGTTCCTCTAGAACAGGGTAAAGAGTTTTGTAGTAAAAGTCTGTAAGTTCACTAGTGCTTTTCATATTTATGATACCTGCGTTTTACTCAAATAATTCTTTAATATTTATATTTTTTCTTTCACTCTCATTTATCTCGAATAGCTCTTTTTGTCTATAGTGCATAGCAGATGCCATAAAATTTGTTGGAATCATCTCTAGAGCATTATTGTAATCTGTGACAGCTTGGTTGTAGGCTCTTCTTGCTGCAGATATCTGTTCTTCTACTTCATTTAGAGAGTGTTGGAGATGCATAACATTTTCATTTGCTTTAAGATCAGGATAGTTTTCAACTGCTATCATAATGGAGCCAAGTGCAGAGCTCATTTTTGCATCAAGAGCTATTTTTTCATCATCACTTAAGTTTGGTTTGTTTGCACTAGAACGCAGCTCTGTTATCTCTTGTAAGATTGATTTTTCATGCTCCATATACTTACTTACTGAAGCTACAAGATTTGGTATAAGGTCATAACGCTTTTTAAGTTGGGTATCTACACTTGCAAAAATGTTATCTACTTGATTTTTTTTAGCAACTAAAGAGTTATACATTAAAATTAATACAACGGCGATAACAATGAGAATGATAAGAGGTGTTGACATAAAAAATCCTTATGGTTTAATAAGGATAGTGTATCTTTTTATCTCTTAATCTATATTAATAAGAATTCTATATCCTGCACCATAACAGTTTTCTATAAAGAAGTTATCAGGATTTTCTTTATTTACAAGTTTCTTTTTTAGTCTAGAAATAAGTTGTACTATATTATTACAGTCATTTGCTTGTTTATTGAAAAGTTCATCTTGAATATCACATGCATTCATATAATTATTCGCATTATTGATAAGGATCATAACAATTTTAGACTCTTTCTTTGTAAGTTTAATACTTTTATTCTGATAATAAAGTAACTCTGTTAATTGATTCCAAGAGTACTCATATGAGAGTTTTAAAATAGATTTTGTAGTAATATTATTTATAATATTTGTAAGACTTTTATTAAGTTGTTCTTTTGAAACAGGCTTGATTAAATAAGCAAATAATTTAAGGTTAATAGCCTTTAAAAGTTTATCTTTATCTGAGTAAGCACTTATGATAAGAATAACAACATTTTCATCTATGTTACGAATAGTATTTGCAACTGTTAAACCATTAACACCCGGTATAGAAATATCTAAGATAATAACATCAGGTTTTGCATTTTCATAAATCTCTAGTGCTGATGTACCATTATCGGTAACTATAACATTCTCAAAGTATGATTTAAATACTTCAGTTAGATTTTCTCTAATTATTGGGTCATCTTCTACATAAAGAAGTGTTAGATTGTTTTTCATAATATAATCCTAAACATTGCACCATCTTGAATATTTTTAGCTTCAATTGAGCCTTTTAAATGGTCTTCTAATATGATTTTTGTAAGATAGAGTCCTAGACCACTACCGACTTTATTTTCTTTTGTTGTATAGTGCTCATTAAAGATAAAAGGAAGAGTCTCTTCTTTTATTCCGCCTGCATTATCAATAATGTCAATATAAAGATGAGGACCTTTATTGTAGCCTATAATCTTAATAATTTTAATTTTTTCTTTACTATCTGTAAATGCTTCTTTAGAGTTTTGTAAGATATTTAAAATAATATGCAGCAACTCATTTTTATAGATAAAAATTTTATTTTCAAAGTTTAAGTCAGTGATGATAGATATCTCTTTTGCTAGTGTATCATCTTTACTTAAAGATATAGCCCTTTGAATGATTTGAGTGATATCTGATTCTTCAAGAGTTTTATCTGGATTGAAAAATTCTCTAAAATCATCAATAGTGTCACTTAGAAAAAAAATATCACTATTTATCTGTTGTAGTTTTTGCTCTAGCTCATTCTGTTCTATCTTTCCATCTTTTGCAAGTTTAAATTCCATTAGTGTAGTAATTGAACTAATACGACTAAGAGGTTGTTTCCACTGATGAGTAATAGCACTGATCATATCACCAAGCTGAGCTTTTTTATTTTTACTAATGATAACTGCTCTTTGCTCTTTTATCTCAGTCTCTAAAATTTTTATATTGTAGTGCATTAGATAAGAGAAGAGTAGTGCTTCAATAATGATACCAATCCCACCCGAGTGAAATGTAAAAAAGTTAAGTTCAATGATACCTGACATTGATAATATCGTAATTATAAGACCAAGTACATAAAAACCATAGGCAAAAGAGAAAATAATTGCTAAGGGATGAGAGATTTTAAAAAGATAATAACTTAGGTAAATAAGTGTTATTGTTGTTAATATAAACATGATTTTAAAAGCTTCCATGGCAAAAGTTAAGTTAATTATAAAAGCAGATATCAAATTAAAAATAATGATGATTAGTAAACTATTTAAAATAATATTTATTTTTTTATCCATAATTTTAGTGTTAAGGGCTTGTTTTATAAAGATAATTAAAAACGCAGGCATTAAAATAGCAGTAAGGTTAAACCAGTAAGTTTCTTCACCATAGAGCTGAAAATAACTAAAAATAATTCCATACTTATACATTAATCCTAAAGCAGGGGTACTAAGATATAGTGCATAGAGTAAAAATTCAGTTCTTTTATTGAAAAAATATAATGTAGCATTATAAAAAGCAAGAGTAAACATAATAGAAATAATTAATAAATGAAAAAAAGAATTTCCTATAAGGGTTTCATCGGATGCTTTTTTATCATAAATATTTAAATCAAAAAGTGCACTAACCATAGGGATATTCTTTATATAGATGGTTTTTTTTCCATTTGCAGGTAGAGTAAGCTTATAAATAAGAGTGGAACCTGTAAGCTTATTAGAAGATCTATCTTCTAATATATTGTATCTCGTCTTATCTACAAGAATATTGCAGTAAAATTCAAAAATATCAATCTCTTTAGAGTAGTAAGCAAAGTTATTATGTAAAAATATTTCTTTATTTATTTTTGTTAAGTTTTTAAGTTCTAGCTTATACCAAGTTGTTCCAGGCCTACCACTAAATGCATGTTTATTCGAGATAGGTGTAAATGACATCTGTTGAATATCTTTGATTGTAAAAGAAGAGTTTTTATCTTGAACATAAGAGATAGTGAAATTTTCAAGTTTGTTATCTGTATAGTTTAGTTGGGTTTCAGATGAAAGAAGAAGTGAAACTAAGGACAAAAGAAAAAATAGTTTACGCATCTTTGAATCCAACTATTTTATTTCTACCTGCGTTTTTAGCTTGATAGAGTGCTTTATCTGCACTATTGATTAGTGTTGAGGTGTCTACATGTTTTGTGATATCAGTTACTCCACCTGAAATAGTAATATTTTGAATACGAGGAAATGAACAACTTTCAATTTTCTTTCGTATACTTTGAGCAACATTATAGGCTTTTGATTCTTCTGTGTTGGGGCATATAACCATAAACTCTTCACCGCCCCATCGTCCTAAGATGTCAGTTGCGCGTATGCTTTCACGTATACAGTGTGTAACTTCTTTTAAAATCTCATCACCAATTAGATGCCCATGATTATCATTTACTTCTTTAAAATGGTCAATATCTAAGAGTATAATTGAGAAATTTTCTTTAAAATCTTGGTAGTATTTATAACAAGAGAGTATATCTTTGTCTATTTTTACTCTATTAAAGGCACCAGTTAATTTATCTGTAATAGCTAAAGTTTGAATCTCTGTAATATCTTCTAAAATCACAAGATGTCTCTCTTGTTCATTGACTGTGAACTCTTTAGCATTTATTCTAAAAATTGTTTTGCGTTTCTTTTGAATTATTGTGACATGATGACCTGTTTGATACTCATTTTCATAGTGTTGATCAGGGTTTTTATTTTCTTCAAAAAGATGGCAAATACATTTATGAAGTACTAAAAATTCTTCTAAAGTATCAAAACCTACAAACTCTAAATATGCCTTATTTACCCTCTCTACAATATCACCTTGAACAACATATGAAATATTTGGATTTACATCAAAAAGAGTATCTAAAAACTGCTCATTTTTAGTAAGTTCTTGTGTTTGTAAAAGAACTTCAGACTGTAGTTTTTCATTAAAATTTTCTAATACTTTTTTAAGAGTGATGTTTTGTAAGATAGATTCAAAACCATTGATTTTTCCATTTTTAGAAATAATGGGTGATATAATAGTTTTTATCCAATAGATAGTGCCATCTTTTTTTGTATTTTGAAGTTCACCTATCCATGTGTTTCCACTTAAAATAGTAATCCAAAGATCTTTATATATCTCTTTTGTAGTATTAATTGATTGAAGTATTCTACTGTTTTGACCTACTAGTTCACTCTTAGTATAACCACTTAGCTCACAAAAAGCTTCTGATACATAAGATATATTTCCATTTGTATCTGTAACTGAAGAGGCAATATTTGTATCAAAAATTTTATTTTTATACTCTATCTCATCTGTTTTTTCTCTTAATATTTTATCCATTCGTAGTTTAAAAAAGATACTTAAACTAAGGATGATTAAGATAACAAGTAAAATAATTCGAAACCACAAGCTATTTACAAAGTTATAAATAAAAGAATCTTTTTCAGCCTGTGTTATCTTTGAAAATTTATATGTATTATCTGATTGATAAACAAAAGAGTTAAAATCAATTTTACTACTATTGTTTATAAGTCCTAATAGTCTATATGTATTTACTATCTCTTTAATCTTGATTGGATTAATATCTCCAAAATGAATGTTATCTTTAAAAGCAAGTTTTCTAAGAACCTTTGATTCAAAAAGTAGAGCTTGTTTTGTTCGGCTTTGAGTATTATATTTTTTAAGTATAAGATCGATTATTTCAGGTGTATGCGAGTAAGCATATTCCCATCCCTTAAGGGAAGCATTTCTAAAGTTTTTTACAGTGTTGGGATCATTTTTTACCATATCTTGAGATGTGAAAAGAATATCACTATAAAAATCATAACCATAATCTTTTGGATCAAATATTGTAAAATCTATACCTTTTTGCTTAAGCACATAAGGCTCATTTGAAGAGTATGCAACCATAAGATCAACTTCATCTCGTATAAGAACTATTGGATCAAAACTTGTTTGTACTGACTTATATTGTGATGGTTCAAGATGTGCTGAGTAGAGCATAGCATCTATAGAAGCGGTAAGTGTTTGGTCATTACTAAGCATAATTTTTTTACCTATAATATCTTCTAATTTTTGTAAATCTTTACGTTTTTTACTCAGAAGAATAAGTGGAGCAGATTGGTTTATAGCATTTAATAAAATAATTTGAGGGTATGTATTTAATTTTTCAAGAATAATAGCTGAATGTCCAATTCCAAATTCTGCATTACCATTTACAACTTCTTTAGAAATATTACGATTTAGATCAAATTCTTTAATTGTGACATTTAGACCAAGCTCTTTATAGTATCCCTTCTCTATTGCTGCATAGTATCCAGCAAATTGAAACTGATGTTTCCATGAAAGTAGTAGTGTGACATCTTTTGTTGATGCTCCAAGATACGATAGAATAAAAAAGAGTAAAACTATAAATTTTAACATGTTAAAAGTATATCAAAATTAGGTTGAAGAATTATGACATTTCTATTTTGATATGTTTTTTGCTGCTAAAACACCACTGGCCCAAGCCCAAGCAAAGTTATACCCACCTCTGTGACCAACAACATCTAGGACTTCTCCTACAAAATATAAATTATGACATTTTGAAGATTCCATTGTTTTATGGTTTATTTCATATGTATTTACTCCGCCACCACTCACTTCTGCATGACGAAAACCATGAGTATCAGATACTTCAAAACGCCAGTTAAGTAAAGTATTTGCAATTTTTTTTGCTAGTTTTGTATGTATAGCATCTGCTTTTAATGTATGTGATACCTCTAGTTCATCCAAAAGGTTAGTTGCGATTTTTATAGGAATAAGACCAATTAAGATATCTAATATTGTAAAACTAGGTAGATTTTTTGTCATATTTAATATATGTGTTGAGAGTTTTTGCATTGTATACTCAGGTAGAAGGTTTAAAGATACACTAACTGCCGCATAATTCATAAGTGCAAGACTAGCTTGTGCAGAGATATCTAAAATACTAAATCCTGAAACACCATATTTAGTAAATAATATGTCACCTTTTGTAGCACACTCTTTTTTGTGATTTACAAGGAGAGTTACTTCTCCATTTAGTTTAGCTCCAGCCATTTTATGTGCAATTTTTGTACTGAGATGAAGTTGCACTAAAGAGGGATATGTTGGAATAATTGAATGTTCAACTTCTTGTGCAAACTTATAACCATCTGTATTTCCACCTAAATGTGAAGCAGCTTCACTTCCTGTTGCAACAACAACAGAATTATATTTTGTGAGCAGTTCTTTTATGTTTTCTATTCTAGTATTTGTCAAAAAGTTTACACCAAGATTTTTAGCATAATCTTGAAGTAAATGTGCAACACTCTTGGCTTCATTGCTGAGAGGGTAAGCTCGTCCATCTTCTTTTATATCAAGAATAAGACCAATAGATAGAGCAAATTTTTTAAAAGATTCAAAACCAAATTCTTTAAGTGCAAAGGTGACAAAATCTGGATTTTCACTTATATAATTTTCTTTAGATAGGTTTGCATTAGTAATATTACATCGACCGTTTCCTGAGACTAAAATTTTTTTAGCACACTTCTCATTTTGTTCAAAGATATCAACTTCAATACCATTTTTTGCACAAAAGATAGCAGTGATAAGTCCCGATGCTCCAGCACCAATTATTGCAGTTTTCATTAAATGTATTTTACCTAAAATAAGCTCATTTTTCTATTTTTGTGATATACTATTTTTTAACAAAACATGTGAGTATTATTAATGAGAACAGAAAACCTTTATTATACGGATAAAAATAGTTTTAACTCTTTTCTAAAAGAACACAATTTCTTAAGTGAAAAAAGTTTACTAGTTCAAGTGTTTAGTTCAGAACTTCAAAAGAGTAAACTCCAATATGTACTTAGTGATATCACTTCACTTCTTCCTAACTCTTTTATAATTGGGGCAACTACAGATGGTGAAATTCTTGATAATCGAGTCTCAACAGATCAAATAGTTATAAGTTTAACAGCATTTGAAAAAGCAACACTTAAAGTGGCCTCTGCTCAAAATAGTGGAGACAGTTTTACTTGTGGAGCAGAGATTGCAAAAAAATTAGTTCAAAACGACACAAAAGCACTATTTTTATTCTCTGATGGTTTATACACTAATGGAGAGATATTTTTAAATGGTGTAAAATCAATTTCAAATGATATTACTCTTGCTGGTGGAATGGCTGGAGACGCAGCACACTTTAAAGAGACCTATATTTTAAGTAATGATGGTGTCATATCCAAAGGTGCTGTAGGTGTTTCTGTAAATAGCGAGACACTACACATAAAAACATCATATAGTTTTAATTGGCAAGAGATAGGTAAAACGCTTAGAGTTACAAAAGCAGTAGAAAATAGGGTATATGAGATAGATGGTGAAAGTGCTGTTTCTATATACTCAAAGTATTTAGGTGAAGAGATGGCAGGATTATTACCTGCAATAGGAATCGAATTCCCACTTATTATTACAAGAGATGGAGTGAAAATCGCTAGAGCAGTTTTAGGAAAAGAGGATGATGACTCTTTGATTTTTGCTGGAAATGTCCTAGAGGGTGATAGTGTGCGTTTTGGGTATGGAAATACTGGAATGATTTTAAAAGATTCTACGAATGTAAAAGAAACATTTTCGGCACAGATGCCAGAGTCAATTTTTATATACTCATGTATGGCAAGACGAAGATTTTTACAAGAGGCAATTAGTGTTGAGTTGACACCTCTAGCAGAGATCGCACCTACTGTTGGTTTTTTTACTTATGGAGAGTTTTATAAGGCAAAAAAATGTGAACTTCTTAATCAAACAATGACTATTATTGCAATGAGCGAAGTTGATGAAGTGGGTCCAAGAAATTTTGTAGATAAGTTAGACAATGCAACGGAAGTTTCAGATGCAAGTATTACATATAAAGCACTCTCTCATCTCATTGAAGAGACATCAAATGAGCTAGAAAATATTAATAATAATTTAGAAAAATTAGTACAAGAAAAAACATCAGCACTTCAAGATAAAATTGCAGAACTAGAGTATGCTTCCAAAGTAAAATCTGATTTTTTAGCTGGAATGAGTCATGAGATAAGAACACCATTAAATGCTATGCTCGGCTTTGTAGATATACTTAAAGCTGGTGAAAAAGATAAAGAACGTTCTCGTCGTTTTACTATTATAAAGAACTCAGGAAAATCACTACTTACAATTATAAATGATATATTAGATTTCTCTAAAATAGAGAGTGGAAAAATGATTCTTGAGAGAAGAAAATTTGCTACTAAAAAACCATTTAAAGAGATGGGTCAACTTTTTTATGAGAAAGCAAAAGAAGATGGAATAGAGTTAAAACTAGGTTTTTCAGAGAATTTACCACGCTTTTTTATTGGAGATATTGTTCGTATTAAACAGGTTGCTGCAAACTTATTAAGTAATGCTATTAAGTTTACACCAAAAGGTGGATATATTTCAATTCATGTAGATTTTGATGATAAGAAAAAAGAGTTGAAATTTAGTGTTGAAGATAGTGGTGTTGGAATTGATGAAAAGAATTTAAAGAAAATTTTTGAAGCCTTTACACAGGAAGATAGTACAACAACTCGCCGTTTTGGTGGAACTGGTCTTGGTCTATCAATTTCTACTTCACTCATTAACTCTATGGAAGGTCATATAGAGGTTAAAAGTGTACTTGGCAAAGGTAGTAAATTTAGTTTTGTTCTTCCATCAATAGAGTCTGATGAAGAAGAAAAAAGTGAAAATCTTTTAATTGAGAAAATTGATTTAAACCAAAGATTAGATGCAAAAGTACTTTTAGTAGAAGATAACAAAACAAATCAGATGCTTATGAACATTGTTTTAGGTGATTTAGATATTGATGTTACTTTAGCTGAAAATGGTCTTGAAGCAGTAGAAAAATTTAAAGAGTCTAAATATGATCTAATTTTAATGGATGAAAATATGCCTAGAATGAATGGTATTGAGGCAACAAAAATTATCTTAGATATAGAAGAAAAAGAGAGCTTAATTCATACACCAATAGTAGCTTTAACTGCAAATGCTCTTGCAACAGATAGAGCAAAATTTTTGGGTGCTGGTATGGATGAGTTTGTTTCAAAACCAATTGATCATGAACTCTTTGTTAGAGTTCTTCATATGTTCTTAAAACCTAAAGAGTAGAGTTTAAAGAGAGACTATTTTTGCTCCAAAGCCACCTAAGTGTTGAGGAGCATCACTGAATTTTTTAACACTTGGATGTGCAATAAGAAAGTTTTTTACAGCAAAGGAGAGTTTTCCTGTCCCTATGCCATGGTAGATAATTACTTCATCCCATCCGTTAAGTAGTGCATTACTTAAAAAAGTATCAAGTTCATCACAGGCTTCATCTGCTCTCATTCCATGTAAGTCACACTTTAGACCGGCTTTTTTCTCTACATTTAGTTTGATATTTGTTACTGGTTTAACTTTGATGGCTTGAGTGTGACGAAGATGTTTTGTTTTAACACGTACTTTCATACCATCCATCTCAATTGTAGCTTCCTTATCACCTTTCATTGAGATGATTGTTCCTCTCTGAGAATGGTATTTTACAACATCTCCAACACTGAAGTTTTCACTGCGTTTTATCTCATCTTCTTTTACTTTTTGACTTGGAAGAGTTTTATTTGCCTTATTCATCGCTCTATGAATCGCTTTTGTATCTCCAGCCTTAGCTGCGTTTTTTGCTTCAGAGATAGCAACATCATAGCTGCGTTTTAGTGCCGATTTTTGTTCATCTAGCTCTTTAAATAGTCTCTCTCTCTGCTCTTTAATACTTAACTCTTTTAAACGTAGCTCTTCGAGTTTTGTATCTACTTTTTGATGCTTCTGTTTGAGTTCACGTTCTAGTTGAGAACCTCTCTCTATAAGTAAAGAGAGTTTTTCAGAGTTATCACCATAAACAATTTTTGCTTCTTTAACAATGGCATTATTGATTCCATAACGACTTGCAGTCTCAAAAGCATAAGACTTTCCTATAATACCCTGCATAAATTCATAAGTAGGTTTACGATGCTCTTCATCATATATCGCAGCCATAAGCTCTACATCATCACGATCAGCCATTAGAGCAGCAAGACGTTTATGGTGAGTTGTAACCACTACTTTTTGTCCCCGTTTTATAAGATCATTTAAAATAACTTTAAAAAGAGCTGCCGCTTCATCAGAATCTGTTCCTAGTTCTATCTCATCTACACCAACAAGAGCAGACTTGTACTCAAATATACGAGAAAACTCTTGCATACGTCCAGCAAAGGTAGAGATATCATTTTTAACATTTTGAGGGTCATCTATGATGGCTAGAACAGATTTGAAATTTCCTATATGTGATTTACTCTCATCTAGTTTCATTGGGATGATATACTTAGCCATAAATGCACTAGCTAGAATAGATTTTAGTAGCATAGTCTTACCACCTGCATTTACACCTGTAATCATCAGTATATTTTTACTAAAGTCTACATTGATTGGTTTTGCATTATGAAGAGCAGGGTGAATAAAGCCAGAGAGAACTATTTTTGAATCATTTTTACTTTTTATAAGCTGTAGATTTTTACTCTTAGCAAATAGAACACGAGCCTGATAGTTGTCAAATTTTGTGAACTCTTTATCTATAAAGTTTATAAAAGCTTGAAGTTCATAGAGTTTAGTTGAGAACTCTTTTGCATACTCATAAAATATCGCTTCTCTCTCTTGTTCGATAAATCTAATCTGCTCTTTTGACTTTAAAATACTATCAGGAGAGACATAAAAAAAACCATTTGTTGAACGACCAACAACAGCACCTTTTAAAACATGGTTAAAACCACCACGTACCAAAAGACAGTCCTCATTATTTACAAAGTGTACTTGAGTATCTACAAGATAACCTGCAAGTTTTGAACTGCTCATCATCCGTTTGAGTGAGCCTGACATATTGTTACGATGCTCTTTAATTCTAGCACTTAGACTAAAGAGAGTTTCATCTAAGTTTTCTTCAAATTTACCATCTTTAGTGAAGTACTTTTCTATTTCAGTGAATTTTTCATCGATGATAAATTTACTCATCCATTCACCAATTAGACCATCAATATTACGATTTTTAAAGTAACGAAAATAGCGAACAACCTTAACTATTTCAAAAATCATCTCAAAATTTAAGATACCACGTTTTTTCAGATGCCCTTTAATATTATAAAAATCAGAAATCTTTGGAGGGGCATTAAACTCTAGTTTATCTAGTGCTTTGATATATCGAAAATGAAGCTCTTGATCACCTTCAATATAAAGAGAGTGCTCACGAGAAAAAAAGCTCTTAAACTCCTCAATATACTGCTCTAAATCGAGCTGGGTTATGAGGGTTTCTATTTTTGAGGGTTTATTCACAGTTTGAAGCAGAAATCATTTCACCATAGTTTGGTGTGTTTTTTCGACCTATAAAAGTATAGGTTCCAATACTGAGTGTGTAGTTATCTATATTTACTTCTACACCTTTGCATCTTAGTGTTTTATTTTGCTTATATTTTGTTACTACTGCTAGCATTTTGTCTCTTTGTGAAGAGCTATATGTGTTAAAAGTAATAGCTCCAAAAATTATGATTAATGCTACTACTGCTATGATAACCTCTTGTTTCTTACTTAGTTCTAAAAAGTACTTTATAGTAAGAAATAGTAGTCCTACTATTACTAAACCTGCGATATAAGGCACTAAGCAGTACCTCTTATTTGGTAAGTAATATCACCAGCACCAAAACCAATTATAAGACCTTTATCTAAAGTTTTATAATCTTCTTTATCTTTTATAACTGTTATATGATTATTTGCACGTTTTATATTATCAGCTAAAGTAAGATTATAAGCTTTGAATTTTTCTGCGAAATCTATATCACGCGGAGCTTCACCTGCTGCCCAAACTGGAAGAATAATTAACTCTTCCGCACCCTCAAAACACTTAATAAAAGCATCCAAGTTATCTATAGTACGAGAGTATTTATGTGGTTGCCAAATAGCCGTAATTTTATCAAAACCTTTGAGTAAAGCATACTCTTTAACAGACTCAAAAGTTGCTTTAATCTCTGTTGGGTGATGACCATAATCATCTATAATTACTGAATCAATTTCAACTCCAACAATATCAAAACGTTTTTTTATACCCTTAAAATCAAGAATATTTTCTCTAATCTCTTCTATATCCATTGATTCATTAGCTGCAAGAATCGCAAGTGCAGCATCTAGGGCGATATGCTTTCCAAATCCCCATACATTAAATGTACCTAAATCACGAAGTCTGAAGCTAGTATGTGGTTCATTGTTTATAAGTACATATTCAATTTCACTTATATCTTTTGAAGGGTAGAGCCAGTGAGCCTCTACATCATCTATAAGAGTTGAAAGAAATGGATCTTCAGCATTTAAAACCTTACAT
>Ga0256826_1000873_pt1 | contig 18822 bp, 16 predicted proteins | sample CV79metaG_FD_185975 | JGI IMG/M metagenome (GOLD analysis project Ga0256826, IMG submission 185975) | Hydrothermal vent microbial communities from East Pacific Rise, Pacific Ocean - CV79 | ecosystem: Environmental > Aquatic > Marine > Hydrothermal vents | place: Pacific Ocean: East Pacific Rise...
ACCTGTCCATGTGGTATCTGGATGATGAAATCTTTTTGATTTGTGTTTAGATGACAGTCTCAGATACTTCGACTTTGTACCCGGTCACCCGTTCCCGCATGGTACTGCAATTGCATGGACAGGTGAGTCCTCCCCGTTCATTAGAATCCTGTCCGCTCACGACAAAATCGCCCCAATAAAAGGATGGTAGAATTATTATACACAGAGAATAATTTTTTCCCTAGTTGTTTTCTTTTCAAGCTATCTGCTACACGCTATCTTCACAGATAGGTGATTTGAATTTTATTCTCTGACTTTACCTTTTCTTTTGGGAGAAATTTTTATAACTGCTTGGGACTACCCCTCATTCCAGTCCAGAGATCAAGTAATCCCGGTTTCACAAAAACACGCCAAAAATCCTGCTAAGAGAAAAATGGTTGCCAATTTGGTATTTTCGCCTGATAATTACGATGATGGTTCTAAAATGAAGGGTAATCGCACGGTGCAATATGTCCAGAATTCGGCACTAATCTAAAGCACGTTTACGATGTCTGTACTATAACTGTTTAGAAGGAAAGCGTAGATTCCGTGCTGCAAATTGTCGAATTTTCCTGACAAATTCCTGTATTTTCTGGTAATCCTTAATTCCAGGTTCACTCTCAACCCCGGAATTCACATCTACGGCAAAGGGACGTACTGAGCTAAGGGCTGCATCAATGTTATCAAGAGTAAGCCCTCCTGCCAGAATCAATGGACGTTGCAAATGTAACTGTTGGATGATTTCCCAATTAAAGGTTTCTCCTGTACCTCCAGCATTTCCCTTAACGTAAGTATCCAGTAGGAATCCGTGTGTTACTTCATTGTAGGGAGAAAACTCTTCTCTCTTACTGTCGTCCCCAACTCTGAATGCTTTAATCACACGACAGGGTGAGGCAAATCGTTCGATACGCTCACAAAATTTGGGGGATTCGGTTCCATGTAATTGCGCATGGGAAAGACCGCAATACTTTACAATTTCTGCAACTTCATCTAATTCTCTATTCACGAAAACACCCACACAATCGATAAACGGGGGCATTTTTTTTATAATATCACGAACAAAATCAGGTTCAATATTTCGTGGACTTTTTTTATAAAAAACAAATCCCAGGGCATCAAGACCCGCTTCGATTCCAGCCGTGACATCCTTTAGTCTGGTCAGGCCGCACATCTTAATTCTTGTTCTGTGATCCATGGCTGTTTTTTTAATCTTCCCTCAAGCCCTGCAAACTGTTACCACCGTTTACACCTCGCATCAGTGTTTCTCCAATAAGCGCAGCAGTGACACCTGCATCGTCAAGGCGCCTAATATCGTCAGCACTCTTCAGCCCGGACTCCCCAACCACCGCAATATCATCAGGGATCATCTTTTTCAAACGAAAAGTAGTCTCTGTATCCATGGTGAAATCTTTCAGATTACGGTTGTTTATACCGATAAGATTTGCTTTGGTCAATAAAACAGTTTGCAGTTCTTTCTCATCATGAACTTCCACCAGACAGTCAATATTATATGCAAGAGCCTGATCGAGAAAATCACGCAACTGATACAGGTCGAGGATGGAAGCCATTAGAAGGATTGCATCTGCTCCTGCAGCTCTGGCTTCTTCTATTTGCAGAGGATGAATTATAAATTCTTTTCGCAAAACCGGAATCGAAACGTTTTCTCTTGCTTGAAGCAGGTACAGCAAAGAGCCTTGAAAGAAATCAACATCTGTCAGAACGGAAATGGCCTGAGCACCGTTTTTTTCATAATTTACGGCAATTGTAACGGGATCAAAATCGGGGCAGATAAGACCTTTGGAAGGAGATGCTTTTTTGGCCTCGGCGATAATGGCTACTCCCTGATAATCAAGAAGAGCGTTACGAAACCCTCGTACTGGCGCAATCTCCATCTCCTGATAAGCGCCGGGAAGACGTATACCGTTCTTCTTTAAGAGGAGGACTTCCTCTTTCTTGCGACTGACGATTGTGTCGAGGATATGTGTCATCGAAATTATTTATTAGAGTAAGAGATCAGTTGATCTAATTTTGCAAGAGCTTTACCGGAATCAATTATTTCTGCCGCCTTAGAAACACCATTTTTCAAATCATTGGCAACGCCAGCTGCAAGGAGGGCAGCACCACTGTTCAGTAGGACCATATCTCGCCTGGCCCCCTTCTCCCCACTCAGCACTGTGCGCATCATATCCGCAGATTCACCAGCAGTTGAACCACCCTGTATATCAGCAAGTAATGATGTCTGTAACCCTACATCTTCAGGGGTAATTGTGTAGGTGTTTACCTCACCGTCGCATAATTCGGCAATATGGGTGGTGCCCGTAACCGTTAATTCATCAAGTTTTCCTTCACCATGGACAACAAGGGCGCGTTTTGAGCCAAGATTTCCAAGAACGTTTGCAAGCGGTTCAATAAGTTCAGCATCAAACACACCAAGTACCTGGACATTTGCTCCTGCAGGATTTGTGAGTGGTCCAAGAATATTGAATATCGTGCGGATACCCATCTCTTTTCTGGGGCCAATAGCATATTTCATGGCACCATGCAGAGCAGGGGCAAAAAGAAAACCAATTCCAATTTCCTTAATGCAATTTCCGACTTCTTCTGGACTAAGATCAAGTGAGACACCAACGGCCTCAAGAACATCAGCACTCCCGCAATTACTGGAAACAGAACGATTTCCATGTTTGGCAACAGGAATGCCTGCCCCGGCAACAACAAATGCGGAGGTAGTTGAAACATTAAATGTTCCAGAGCTGTCCCCACCCGTGCCGCAGGTATCAACAAGGACGTCACCTCTTTCTGTATCAACCCCGGAACAGATGGCTGTCGCCTTTTCACGCATAACCCGAACAGCGCCAGTAATCTCATCCACCGTCTCACCTTTCATACGTAAGGCAGTAATAAAGGAGCCTATTTGGGCGGGAGTCGCCTCGCCACCCATAATTTCATTCATCACGTCAATCATCTCATTTTCGTTGAGATCCTGTCTTGCTACAGCTTTTGCAATTGCCTGTTTGATATCCATAAGTAGTCCGTTTTTTTAAAAAAATTATAGAACAGAGTTGAATTCTCACCGTCGATATTGAATACACCATGATGGCGTCGTAAAAACTCTTCACCTTCTTTTTGTCAGTACGCCCTGAAAGAGTGCCCTTAGGGTGCAAATCCGCTGTTGTTACGACGTCCTTAAAGTACGCCTCACTCCATCAAATTATGTCCCTCGAATATGAAGTTTTTTAAAACGCCATCAAGAATACAAAATAAAATTGTCAAGCAACTGAATGCCATCTGGAGTCATGATAGATTCCGGATGAAACTGAACGCCCTCTACATTCAATTCTTTGTGGCGTAAACCCATTATTTCCCCTTCTTGCGTCCATGCACTGACCTCGAGACAATCTGGAACTGTTTCTTTTTCAATTATCAGGGAATGATAACGCATCCCGGCAAATGGATTGGCAAGACCTGTGAAGACGCCTTTGTTATCATGATAAATGGGTGATGTTTTGCCGTGCATAATCATTTCCGCATGAATAACTTTTCCACCGAATGCTTCCCCGATAGACTGATGCCCAAGGCAAACCCCGAGTAAAGGGACTTTTCCGCTGAAATGTTTTACACATTCGATGGAAATACCAGCCTGTGAAGGAGTGCATGGGCCAGGCGAAACCAGTATCTGATCAGGATGTAAAGAGTTAATCTCTTCTATGGTTATTTTATTATTTCGAAATACACGGATATCACCCTTTTCTCCATTTTTTAGAAAATTTCCGGCAATGGTTTGAACGATATTATAAGTGAAAGAATCGTAGTTATCTATGATGACAAGCATACTTAAAACCCCTTCTGCGCAAGCTCAACTGCCCGTCGTAAGCCCATTGATTTATTAATTGTTTCCTCGTATTCTGTCTGTGGATCAGAGTCGTACACCAACCCGGCTCCAGCTTGTATCCAGAGGTTGTCATCCTGCATCACAAATGTTCTTATGGTGATACAAAAGTCCATATTTCCAGAAAAACCAAAGTAGCCCACAGCTCCTGCATAGGGGCCGCGTTTCCCCGGTTCCAACTCATCTATAATTTCCATAGCTCTGATTTTAGGAGCACCACTGACGGTGCCAGCGGGGAAGCAGGCCCTCATGACATCGAACTGATCTTTATCATCTGCAATAATCCCCTTTACCCCGGAAACAATATGCATCACATGGCTATATCGTTCCACCACAAGAAGATCGGTAACGTCGACGGTACCATCTCTGGCAATGCGACCTACATCATTACGCCCTAAGTCTACAAGCATTAGATGCTCGGCCGTTTCCTTGGGGTCTGCGAGCAGTTCTTTTTCAAGAGCCTCATCTTCCTCTTTTGTACTGCCTCGTTTTCTGGTTCCAGCGATGGGACGAAGTTCGATGATATTACCTTCTTTACGCACAAGAATTTCAGGGGATGAACCGATTTGTATAAGTTTGCCAAGTTTAAGATAAAAAAGATAGGGACTGGGATTGATATGACGCAGGGCACGATATAAAACAAGTGGATCCAGGTCAGTTTTGGTATGGAACTTTTGCGAAAGAACAACCTGTATAATGTCACCAGCTTTTATATATTCAAGAGCTCGCTCAACCATTAAATGAAATGAATCCTGATCCATGTTCGAGGTGAACGCATGTTTTGTATTACTCCCCCTGGCGCTACTGCTATGAAAGCTCGCAGGTACAGGTGTGCGAAGCATATCTATAACAGAGTCAATTCTGGCTGTTGCCTGGTCGTATAAAATCTCACTCTCGCTCTCTTTATCGCATGGAACCCAACAGACTACGGTGACAGTCTGTTTAAAATTGTCATGAACAAGTACAATGCGCGGCACAATGAAGGATGAGTCAGGGAAATCAAGTTTTTCACGATTGTCAGGAAGTTCTTCCATAAATCGAACCATATCGTAACCTAAAAATCCTACAGCACCTCCACAAAAGCGTGGCAGATTATCATTTTCTGCGACCCTAAAGTCATGAAGTACCTTCTTCAGCCTTTGCAGAGGATCCCCAACCTCTTCGGTTTTTCTAAGGAGGGAACCGTCAAAAAACTCAATACTGATATTTGAATCAATTGAGGAAAACTTGAGAAGCGGTTCAAACCCGATAAAAGAGTATCGCCCCCATTTTTCGCCACCTTCCATGGATTCGAAAAGGAAAATATTTTCTTCGTCATTGCCAATTTTGGCAAAAATTGTCAGGGGGGTGTCGAGGTCGGAAATAACAGTCCTGTAAACAGGCACCAGGCAGGATGTCCCGGTGCTGTTCCGAAAGGTCTGATAGTCTGATGAAAGGATCATGGCTGTAATGATAAAAGTAGAAATGGATTGAATTGCTACCTCTGCAGAGCAGTTCAGACATAGTACCATAAAACAAAAAAAAGGCCATAAAGTCTTAAGACTTTATGGCCTTTTACATAATCCAAACTGGTTCAGCAGACAATCACAGTATCAGTGGATAATTGTCTATGCTGCAGCCTGCATTTTATTCACACGCTTGGTTAAGCGAGAAATTTTACGAGATGCATTTTTCTTGTGAATAGTACCTTTGGATGCTGTTTTTGCAATCACAGGGATCGCAATTTGCAAGGCAGCCTGTGCATCTTCTTGAGACCCTGTACCAACAGCAGCATCAACTACTTTAATAATACTTCTCATGCGTGTACGGTTTGCACGATTGCGAATACGACGAATCTGAGATTGGCGATTTCGTTTCTCAGCTGATTTATGATTAGCCATACATATCTCCCGTAATGTCCACTGACATATGAATACCGATTAACAACCGGTATTATTTAAGATGTTACTTTTTTATATATTATATACTACCAAAAGAGTGCCATTATTAGTGTGTCACTCTCGTAAAGTCAATCATTTTTTAAAATAAAATTGCAGGAGCAATAGATCATTCTCAAAGTACTACTTTTCGAGAAATCCAGCGCAATACAGGCAAGCTATCCGTTTTGCAGAAGAGCCACAGACTGAAAAGTCTAAAGCCATTCAATTGACAGTAGAAATCAAAAAGTTGATTACAGCTTGCCTCAGGAAAGCATTGAGTTTAGAGCAACTTACAGGCCGTTTTTCTGGTGATGGCTGGATTTCATTGCATCACAAAACCATTTATCAATTTGTTTTGGCTGACAAAGCTACAGGTGAGCAACTATATAAGTATTTGCGTCATCAGGATAAAACCTGTCACAAACATCACGGATCGGCCCATAATCCTACAGGTATTCCAAATAGAGTGAATATTGATGAAAGACCTGCGGAGGCGAACGATCGTGAACGTATCGGTGATAGGGAAGCCGATACAATCATAGGAAAAATCATAAAATAGCGATGCAGCCCTTGATGATAGGAAATCCAAACTGCGCCTTGCTGCACCACTGCTCGCTAAAAAAACTACATATGTAAAAGATGCAATATTCTCTCAATTGTCCCGCAAAAATGCCTCAATTTAAAAACTCCCTCTGAGGTATTTGCAATACCTTACCTTACAGGAGTTGATATTAAAGGACTAACTAGTTATGCACTAATAACTTGAATTCAGGAGTTTTGACAATCAGGGACAAATGTCAAATAAAAATTATACTCTATTTTGTAAAAAAGAGCATCCTTACCCTTTTATTACAGGCCATTCTTTTATACGCTCTACAAATAAGCCTTGACTCTCAATGAAATAGAAGTATTTTAGAGAAACTTAAAGTGTTGCATTTATGTTGCGCGACACTTTTGAAACACTTAATTCTTAATATATCCATAGTGTTATCTGTTTGCTGAGTTTAGGCCCTCATCAAAAATGAATGAGGCCTCATTTATAAATACCGGTATTTATTTTGTTAAGAACCGGCTCATTTGAAACATTTCCATCTGTTTCAAGTACCAGGAGGAGTAGCATGAACATTAAAGAGTTGGAAAAGGAAACAAACGAAGGAGTTCACACCCTGCCTTCTGAAGAACGTCGCAAATTCCTGACAATGGGACTTGCTGTTACCGGCGTTTTTCTTGGAGGTACCGTATTGTCGCTGGTTTCTGTAAAAAATGCCAGGGGAGGTGCCCGGGTTGACACTTCGATTATTCCAGTTGAAGGCAAATATCCCTACCCTAAGCACTACAGCATGGTCATGCGTCAGAACCATTGCGTAGACTGTGAAAAATGTATGGACGCCTGCCGAGAAACAAATCATGTGCCGAAAGGACACGGCGCCTGGAGAACTATGATCCAGGAAAGGATCACCACTATTGATGGTGTTGAAAAGCAGGAGTTCAGACCTATTTTATGTAACCATTGCAACCGTCCTCCATGTGTTCGGGTCTGCCCCACCAAAGCTACAACCAAAGACCCTGAGACAGGTATCGTAATAATGGATTACGACAAATGCATTGGCTGTAAAACCTGTATGGCTGCATGCCCATACAATGCAAGATATTTCAGCCATGACAAATACGCCATCGATAAATGTAATTTCTGCCTGGATACACGGTTGAAAAAAGGTGAGAAAGAAACCGCTTGTGCTGCAGCATGTCCTGCAGATGTTCGTGTTTTTGGTGATTTAAAAGATACCAGCAGCGAGATTTATGCGGTCTTACATGAACCTGACAATAAAATATGGGTGTTACGTCCAGAGACTGGAGCATTGCCCAACGTATTTTATACCAATGCGTAATAAATAGTTACCACAGCCAACCATTCATAACTGAATAGATTCAGGAGAATATACAATGAAGAAGAATTCAATAATTGCCATAGGTGCTGCCCTGTTACTGGGAAACATTGCCTTGGCAAACGAGGCTCAGGCATCTGATGATTACGATGTTAAAGCCTTTGGACCCAAAAGTCCAATTGTCTGGGAAAAACCCGTTAGAGTAATTTTCGAACATAGATCCCATACGGATGATATCGGCCTGGAATGCAGTTCCTGTCATGATGATGTCTTTGCCATGCAACGTGGAACTGCAGTAAGAACCGGTAAGCTCACCATGGCAAGTCTTGCCGAAGGTCAATTTTGCGGAGCCTGCCATGATGGGGACACCGCTTTTGCTTCCGACACAAACTGCACAGCATGCCATATTATTCCTGAAGATCCAATAGTCTGGATAGAACCTGTTAAAGCTGTCGTCTTCTACCATCAGACACATACAGAGGAGTATGGGCTTGAATGCGATTCATGCCATAGTGATGCATTTGCCATGAAAAGTGGTGCTGCGGTAAGCTCCGGCAATTTCACCATGGAAGCCCTCTACAGCGGGCAATACTGTGGAGCCTGCCATGATGGAGAAACAGCCTTTGCCTCAAATACTCTCTGTAACAAATGTCACATCGGCGTAAATGGATATAAACGAATGACTGGTGCAACTGGTCATGGTGATGCCCATGATAACGACCACGGCGGACACTGATTAATTAAAACAACCGATATTATATTTCAATTTTAGATACATAATCCGATCGAATACTTGTGCAGGAGATTATCATGGTGAATACTTCAATTAATAACATTTTTGCCCAGACGGAGGACAGCAGCCTTGCAACCCCCGCGATGAACAGGGCAACGATTTTCTTTCTTATTACAACCGTAGTTGGCTTAAGCTGCGGCGTAGCTTCTTTTATATTTGGTCACGAGGCCATCTACAACAACACCCGTGAAGTACCTTGGGGAATGCTGATTTCCACATATGCTTTCTGGGCAATCACTTCTACAGGACTTTGTATATATGCCGCGATTTCCCACCTTTTTGGCGGAACCCGTATGGCCATAGTCAGCAATAGAATGGTCTGGATGTCAATTATTTGTATCCTGGGCGCTTTTGCCACAATTGGTGTTGAAATCGCAAGTCCTCATAGAATGATCATTTACAATATTCTTTCTCCAAATCCCACATCTAATATCTGGTGGATGGGAACACTATACGGGATGGCCGTTGGCTGTATGATTGTTGAATTCTTTGGTATCGTTTCCGGCCTCAGCAAAATAGCAGTTATTCTTGGAACCGCCGGCGCTGTTGCTGAAGTACTTGCCAACAGTTGTCTTGGCGGTGTTTTTGCAACACTTCCAGGACGTCCTTACTGGTACGGCGGACAGCTTCCCATCTACTTCCTCACCGCTGCATTTCTCTGCGGTGCCTGCGCAACGGTTATTTTCAACCACCTGGCCTATAAAATTCGAGGTATTGAAATGGAAGAACCTGTAAAAAATGCCATGAAGAGTGCAGGAAAAGCAATGCTTATGGTAATGGTTCTTTACTCAGTTGCCACTTTCTGGCGTCTAATCATGTATTATGTCGGAGGAGCTGAGCTAGGAAGAATTGCTGCCGGCGCACTTATAAACGGCCCTCTCTCTGTCAACTTCTGGGTACTGGAAGTTGTGGTTGGCCTTGCCATTCCCATGCTTCTTTTAATCCTTTCACGATTAGAGAATGTTGGAATGATGGCATTTGCCGGACTTCTTGTTCTTATCGGACAGTTTGTTGCACGTTATGACCTTATTGTCGCAGGGTTGCTCGTCCCGTCAAATCTAGGATGGGATAACGCACCAACATACCTTGATTATGTACCATCTGTTTATGAATTTGGCGTAATTATCGGCAGTATCAGCCTTGTCTTGTTCGGTTTCCTTTTAGGAGAAAGAATATTTGGCAAAGTGTTTGCGCAAAAAGAACACTGATATATAGTAATGCCCGAAGGGTTTTACTGTAAATCTTTCGGGCATAATCTTCCTCTGTTCACTTTCCTTTCACATAGTGTGATCTTGCATTTTTGAATCTTTATGACTGCAGAAAAAATACACTGTTGTAAAACAATAAATGGTTCTTCCAAGGAGATAGCAACACGTCTGTCGGGAGAAGGCAATGAGTTGTTTCATGCAATACAAGATCCGGTTTTCGTCGTAACCCCGGATGGCACAATCATTGATGCAAACAATTCAGCACTAACAGCTGCAAACAAAGAATCGTCACAAATCATTGGCAAAGGTATCTGCAAAATTATCCATGGTGGCAGTTCTCCACATATTCAATGCCCCCTTGAAGAATTCCTCCTCACCTGTAAACCCACAGTTGAAGAGACCACCCTTCCCGGACTTTCCGGGGAATATTTACTCACTATTTCTCCTGTAAATGAACAAGACGGAAACGTAAAAAAAATAATTTTAATTGCCAGAGAACTAACCAGTGATGAGATGAGGAAAGCTGATTCTCTACGAACTGCACAAATGGCTGCTATCGGTGAATTAGCTGCTGGAGTTGCCCACGAGGTAAACAACCCTATTACAGGAATAATAAATTTTGCCCAACTGCTATTAGATGATTCCGAAAAAAACTCTCTGCAAGCGGAGTTACTTGAAAGAATCGTTAATGAAGGTGAACGCATTGCTCGTATAATTAAAAATCTTTTATCTTTTGCAAGAGAGAGTGAAAAAGTTGAGGCGGAGATAGAACTCGCCGAAGTAATCAAAAACTCCTTAGCTCTTGTGGCACATCAATTTAAAAAAGACGGTATAGCGATAGTCACAGAAATCTCTGCCGAACCATGTCAAATAACAGGTAATTTCACACAGCTACAGCAAGTTATTCTAAACTTAATGAGCAATGCACGATTTGCTTTGAATGAACGTTACCAGACTGTTTCGCCAGATAAAAAAATCACAATCAGCTGCTCTACTATAATAAACAATGATGGAGACAAGAAAGTTCACGTTTCAATCATGGATAGTGGAACAGGAATTCCACAAGGTATCCTGAAACGACTGTTCGATCCCTTCTTTACCACCAAACCCGCAGGAAAAGGCACGGGACTTGGCTTAAGTATCAGTTACGGCATTATTCGTGATCATGGTGGAACCATAAAGGTTGATTCTATCATGCATCAATACACCAAAATGATAATCGAGCTTCCAGCGAGTAACTGTTAGAATGACAGAAACAACAATTGACAAGGATACTCATATTCTCATCGTTGATGATGAAGCAAGTATACGTCTGACCTTTGAAATGTTCCTTGCAAGAGAAGGCTATGGTCCAATTGTTACCGCCTCAACTATGCAGGAAGCCTTACTGGCTATCCAGGAACACTCCTTTGATTTAATCATCAGCGATATTGTCCTTGAGGGGGAACGCGGCACTGACTTGTTACGTAGAATTCGTGAGGCTGGAATTGAATGCCCGGTTGTTATGATCACAGGATTTCCCAATCTCGATACCGCCGCTGAAGCTGTCAGACATGGGGCTTTTGACTATATTTCAAAACCAGTAAACAAAGAAACCCTCCTAAAATTCGTTCGCCAGGCGTTGCAGCACTGGAAACTTAAAAACGAAAAAAAACGATTACTCCTGGAAAACGAAAAATTTAAGCGTTATCTTGAGGCAATTTTCAGTTCAGTACGAGATGCCATAATAACAGTAGATAACCAGATGAATATTGTTCAACTAAATGATACTGCAAAGAAATGGCTTAATTTCAGTGCGTCCGTGAATGAAGGAACTGTTAACCTGCAAAAATGCTCTGGTGAAATGGCCAAAGTGTGTCTTCAGGATGCCCTGCAGGTTCTTTCGAACCGGGAAGAAGTCTGCGAACATCAGGTAGAGTGCAAAAAACAGGATGGTAATATACGTATTATCAGTTTAAATGCTGCTCCTTTAGAGGATGGCGACGACGAATTTGATGGTGTGGTAATCGTGGCAAGAGATATCACCCTCCCTGCCCCCACTGCGGAAACAAACTCTAGAAATAAATTTCATGGCTACGTTGGCTCCAGCGAGGTAATGCAGGATGTCTACAATCTGATCGAAAATGTCGGGAAGGTTGATACTGCTGTGCTGATTACCGGTGAATCAGGAACTGGAAAAGAACTTGCGGCAGAGGCTCTGCACGCTGAAAGTCAACGATACAACTTTGCCCTTGTAAAAGTTGATTGTGCGGCGATGCCCGAGGAGTTGTTGGAAAGTGAACTTTTTGGTCATACCAAGGGGGCCTTTACCGGGGCAGATAAATCTCGTGAAGGAAGATTACTGCAAGCCCACAAGGGAACACTGTTTCTTGATGAAATTGGTGATATAACTCCCAGGATGCAGTTGCGACTTCTACGATTCCTGCAGGAGCAAACGTTTACACCCGTTGGCCAAAATGACCCCATCCAGGTGGACGTCCGAATAATCGCTGCGACCAATGTTGATTTTATAAAAAAAGTTCGTGAAGGTGAGTTTCGTGAAGATCTATACTATAGATTAAAGGTTGTCGAAGTGAAACTCCCACCTCTTAGAGACAGAAAAGGTGGCATTCCAATCCTTGTCCATCATTTCCTTTCCCTGTTTCGCGAAAAACTTGGTCGAAATATACATCGTATTTCCGATCAGGCCATGGAGGCATTATCAAGATATACCTGGCCTGGCAATGTGAGAGAATTACGTCACGTTATTGAACGGGCATGTGTTCTTTGTGATGGGCCTACGATTTCAGTTGATCATTTCCCAGAAGAAATACGAAAACCTGAATTTCAACAAACTACACCCAATGCTCCTCCACCAATCCAATTCCCCTCAGTTTCACCTCTACCTCCCTACATTAGCGAGGAAGATGAAATAATTGATGTCCTTAAGCGTGCCAGAGGCAATAAGTCTAAAGCTGCACGAATGTTGAAAATTGACAGATCTACTCTGTATCGAAAAATGCAACGAATAGGCATCGCCTCTGATATAGCAAAAACTCCCACCAGGCAATAACTGTCGCAGTATAGTTGCACGCAACAACAATGCAACGCCTACAGGTTTCGGTGCTACACTTCTGCAACATAGCACTCTATCTCCCCATCCCCTATGACTCCCCTTCTTAAGATTATTATATAATTGTATTTACTGCATATTAGCTACTTGAAAAATGTTTTCCGCACCAAACCTTAGATAATGGCACGCCACATGCAAAAAAGTGAACATCACCACCACTAACACCGCCCCCCTAGAGTACAAAATGAACACAACCACAGATTCAGTTACTGACCAGAAAATAAAAAATAGAACAAGTTAATGCAGATGTTCATATCCTATCCCGTCAAATAGTACCAGCGGAGTTAAAGAAATCCTGCATATTGTTAATCCATAAGGGAGGATTAAATATGCGGAATAAACGATTTACAGAACATCAAATCATAAAAGTGCTGAGGCAGATTGAAAGCGGCCGATCGGCATCATAAGTATGTCGACAATACGGCATATTTACTTAGAATGGTTACCGTTTTTCAAGCAATGGCTATCCATTTTCTGGATTTTCCTTAATGTTCTTCCTTGACAACTAGCAATAAAAACAGTAGAGCATCCCTCAAGTAAAAAAACCACGAAGTAGTAGCACACGACGTGGTATATATAATAACAATTACCAGTTATTCTTTCATTTAATAACGAAATTTTAAGATGTAATTGGTCTTTCATTACATTATGACCGCGGAGCCCAAAAATGATCTACCATTTTATTGCAGTAAGAACTATTTTAACCCTTTCCGTGTCTCTTCTTCTCACCACCAGTGCATTTTGTGATGAAGAGTATGATACAAAAAAGTATGGTCCGAAGAGTTCCATTATCTGGAACGCACCGATTAAAGCTACTTTTGATCACAAAACTCACACCGTAGACGCGGACCTCGAATGTTCCAGCTGCCATGACGATTTGTTCTCCATGCAGCGTGGAACAGCCATTGCCAGTCATCAATTCACCATGAAAGCAATGGCTGACGGTGAATTCTGTGGATCCTGCCATGATGGCGACACTGCTTTTGCTACTGACATCAACTGTATGGCCTGTCATGCTGCAGGAGAAGAACCAATTGTCTGGGGCATGCCCACCAAGGCAGCATTCAGTCATACTGCCCATGTTGAAGAGTTTGAACTTGAATGTGTAAGTTGCCACAGCAATCTTTTTGCCATGAAAAAAGGGGAAGCTACTGCCAATAAAGATTTTACCATGGCCGCTTTTCAGGAAGGCAAATACTGCGGAGCATGCCATAACGGTGACGATGCTTTTGCTACTTCCACTCAGTGTGAATCCTGCCACTTCCCGCCAACTGGAAAAATTATTTTCAACGAGCCCGTTAAAACAGTTGTTTTTGATCACAATATTCACGTGGGAAGAGCAGAACTCTCTTGTGAAGAATGTCATAAAGAAGTTTTTGTTATGGAACAGGGGCACGTTTCAGAGCAGGAACTCCTGAAGTCTGAAGATCCTGCGGAAAAAAGAAAGTATCTCGTTGCCCTGCACTCAAAATATTGCGGAACCTGCCATGACTCGTCTCAGGCCTTCGGGTATCTAACCCGGTGCACGGTTTGTCACATTGGCGTGAAGGGATATGAAAAAATGAATGGAAGCTCTGTTGCACAAGATGCCCACAAGAAAAGTGGCCATTAAAAGCAAATTACCGAGATAATTGTTCGTATCAATCAAAAAAAATAGAACACTATTCATCATATATAATTAAGAGGAGAAAAAATGAGCGGAAGGATGGTAAATATTTCAAAAAAGTGGGGATTTCATGGTGTTGAAGCCTTGAAAAATGCAAGCCCCGTCTACAAAATGGTCATGGGGTGCTTTGCACTTCTGGCCCTTGCAGGTGCTGTTGTCGGGATACACGGCTTTTTCGTAGGGTATCATCATGTGTATGGTGTTACCAAACAGATTCCATGGGGATTACTGATTTCCACCTATATTTTCTGCGTTGTAACCTCGACCGGACTTTGTATTATCTCTTCCATTGGGCATGTCTTTGGCGGAGAAGCCTTTATGCCCATAGCCAAACGCGCTGTTTTCATGTCCATTATGTTTATGCTTGGTGGCTTTTTAATTATCTTTTTCGATATCGAAAATCCATTTCGCATGGCTATATGGAATGTAATCTCACCTAATTTTTCTTCAAATATGTGGTGGATGGGAACGCTTTATGGGGCATATCTGGTGTTTATGATCATTGAGTATTTCTTCCTCCTTGAGCAGAACCATAGCTTGTCAAGACTGATGGGATTTTTTGGACTTGTTGTAGGTATTGCCGCCCATAGTAATCTTGGTGGAATTTTTGGCATGCTTCATGGTCGTCCATTCTGGTATGGCCCTTACCTTCCAATATACTTCATATTTTCAGCTGCGATGTCAGGTGGATGTGCCATTCTTTTCTTCACCTGCCTTGGCTGGCGTATTAACCCGGAAATAATGAACCAGAGAATGGAACGAGCTATTAAATCGGTCACTCAGGTGACTATTTTCCTTATTTCAACCATTATCTTTTTTACCATCTGGAAAATCACTACAGGCATGGTTTCTGAGGGAAAACATCTGATAATCATGTCCTTTCTCACCGGTGACTACTCTATCAACTTCTGGGTATTTGAAATATTCCTTGGCATGGTCCTCCCCCTTTATCTTCTTATTCGTTCCAGGGGAAATAATTTCAATTTAATTATATGGGCGACAGGACTGATGATGATCGGTATTTTCTTTATGCGTTACGATATAGTCATTCCCGGGCAGATGGAATCTGTATACCACTCACTTGGTGTTGTTGAAGAATCAGAACTCCTTAAATATACACCTTCATTTCATGAAATCATGGCATCTATACTGGGAATTGCCTTTATTTGTTTCATTTACCTTGCTGGCGAAAAGATGCTCAACGGTCATCAGCTTGAGAAACATGAGATCGTTCCAGAAGGCGGCTATATCTGCCCTGGCTGTGGTGCTATTCACTTTATGGAAGAGGGTGAAACAGAAGAAGAAGCCATGAAACGTCACCATAGCATCTGGTAAGCAGTCTAATTAATGGATGCCTTGCAAAGGCAAACGCTCACTTACCATTGAGAGAGAAGATAAATGTTAAGACATCAATTGACATATCGGAAATGCAATTCATTTTTGATAAATGAATCCGAATGGAAGCGCTGTTTTACAAGGTAATCTAAACACTGAATGAATTTTTAAAAGGATATCATCACATGAATTTCCCTAAAATAAATCTTGATAATATGAAAAATGAGGGAACCTCGTCTGTCACCCGGAAGGAACGGCGTAAATTTCTCAAACTTGGTTTTGCCATAGCCGGCGTATATGCTGGAGGGAAGATCCTGTCATTGAACTCAATCGTTGGATCTGCTCATGCATCCGGCGGAAGTGCAATTGTACAGAAATACCCTTACAATCCACACTACAGCATGGTTATTCGCCAATCCCTTTGCATTGATTGTGAAAAATGCGTCGAGGCATGTAACAAAACGAACAATGTACCTGAATATGGGTACAGAACACGTATACTCACCAAACGATACACCGGGACTCTGGATAAACAGGTTGAATTTATCCCTGTACTCTGCAACCATTGCAACAATCCTGCTTGTGTACGTGCCTGCCCTACAGTGGCGACGTTTAAAGACCCTGTCACCGGTATTGTCCGAATGGACAGCAAGAGATGTATTGGTTGCAAAACATGTATTCTTGCCTGCCCTTATGATGCCAGATATTTCAGTGCCTCAAGGCACGCCATTGACAAATGTGACTTTTGTTGGGAAGAACGTCTCTCAAAAGGAGAAACTCAGACTGGATGCTCTTCAGCATGTCCCACAGGTACCAGAACTTTTGGCAATCTGACAGATCCTGACAATGTCGTCTACAAACTTGTGCACCAGCTTGAGGAAAAGGTCTGGGTTCTTCGACCTGCCGACGATACTAAACCTAACATTTTTTACATGAAGGGCAATATGCGTTCTGTAGACAATATTCTCAAAGGATCAAAGTTCAAATTAGGTGTTTCCTGACATCTGACATATTGTTGCTGACTCCGTAACATGGGTTGTTGAATGGGGACTCGCTAACCGTCATATTGATAATGTTATCGCTACAGGTGTTAACAAGATTCAATATCGTGAAGGACATCAATACCCGACTCTCGTCTACCAGAGTGATTATCATTGTCGTAGCTTGCTTTGGATCGGCCGGGATCGCAAGAAGATGACTTTGTATGCATTTTATGATATCAGGAACTGATCCTTACCTGTCCCTGAAATTACCCACAGATTTGTTTGAAGAGGCTCTTTTCCTTATCTTTGATTTACGGTGCTGTTTTTTTGTGGTTGTGTATGAAACATACTGTCTTTACTCTGTTTTGTAAGAGAATATTTTAGCGTATACTGTTTCGATACAATGCAAACCAGGTGGGCTTTGAAATAGCAAAAAATGAGGCTACACCAAACAACCCCCAACCTCATTTTTCCTGTTCCCGAACAGCTTACTGCTACCGCATTTCTTTTTCCAGTGTCGAAATCTGATCATTCCTGCCAAGTACAATAAGGATGTCGCCAGAGCATATTTGTATATCAGGTTTGGGATTGAACTGCATGTTCTCCCTGGCGCGTTTGATTCCGATAACAATAATATTGTATTTCTGACGCAGATTCGACTGAAGCAGCGTCAAACCGTTGATTCGAGCATTTTCCGTGACCAAAATCTCCTCCAGCCGTAAAGACATATCATTGGTATACATTGCAAGATCAATAAAATCAGTGACATTGGGACGGAGCATAAATTGAGCCATTCTCCTGCCGCCAATATAATAAGGAGAAATGACTTTGTCAGCACCGGCTCGTTTCAGTTTGATCTCGCTGCCAGCAGCACCACTGGAACGGGCCAGAACCTTAATGTCAGGATTCAATCCTTTGGCAGTGAGGGTGATAAAAACATTATCAGCATCGGTGGAAACCACAGATATTAACCCTGTCGCCCGTTCAATTCCTGCCTCTATCAGAATATCATCATGAGAAGCTTCTCCTTCAATTGCGACATATCCTTTTTTTTGAATTTCCAAAATCTCATTTTTCTGGCTTTCGATGACCACAAAAGGTTTGTCATTGTCATGCAACGTCTCACAAATGATAGAGCCGATACGACCATGTCCGCAAACAATATAATGACCTGATAAGTCCTGCAGTTGTTTTTTCATTTGATGTTTTCCCAGAATTTCCCGTAGACCGCCTTCGACCATGGTTTCTACTATTTTACTAAACATATACATGACAAAACTGACACCTACCAGTACCAGCACAACAGTAAGTATTTTTCCGCCGGGGTGGATTGGCACCATATCTCCGTATCCGACTGTGGTCAGAGTGATGATGGTGAGATAGAGGGCATCTATGGGGGCATATCCCTCCAGATATGTGTATCCCACCGTTCCGGTAAGGAGTATCAGGGTAAAACCGGAGACCAAAAAAAGTAACTTTTTACTTATATTACTCATCAATGAGAATGGTTTCATCGTGGTGAAGTTTTTTGTTTTGCAGGGCAGGAAAAAGGAACTATGCGTATTATTTTATTGTATATGTGTATAATACATTATGGCGTTTGTTTATAGAAGAAAGAAAACCTTGTTTTTAAGACCACCATTTATCTTTACTCATTTTTATGAATAATTGATAAATTAGCGTTCAGTCCGATCTGTGAGTAAGCTCGCTGATCTCGAACAAAATCACCAAAGGAGGACTGAATGCACATTAACACTTTGCTCAATTATAAGTAAAATTTTAAAGGTTTTGTTTTTCAGAATACTCGCTTATGTCGTAATACAAACAGAAGTTTAGTTGCAGTTGTACCGAGGAAAAACAGTATGCCGATATGCTCCAGATGTTATAAGCCTGGCTCAGTATATGACCATTTGAATCAGCGAGAGTTCCTGCTGTCTCCAATCTGGAATATCACGGTCATTTTATTGTACACAACGAGTCGGGTTAATTACTCTCATTGCAGTAAGGTTGTTG
>Ga0256826_1000874_pt1 | contig 18813 bp, 16 predicted proteins | sample CV79metaG_FD_185975 | JGI IMG/M metagenome (GOLD analysis project Ga0256826, IMG submission 185975) | Hydrothermal vent microbial communities from East Pacific Rise, Pacific Ocean - CV79 | ecosystem: Environmental > Aquatic > Marine > Hydrothermal vents | place: Pacific Ocean: East Pacific Rise...
TATATAAGTTGGCTATCGGTTTTTTGTTGGGTTTCAATTTTTCTACATCTAAACACTCTACTAATTTATCAAAATGTTCATAACACTCTTTTTTATTTATGGTTTCTACTAAGAAGTAATCTAAATTTTTATCAAAAACATGAACATCAATTGGGATAGTCCAATTTAACTCTTTTTTTAGATTATTGAAGCACTCTAAGGATTTTTCCATGCCATTACAACTTTTATCATCTATTTCAAAATCACAATCAAAGATAAAAAGAGCTTTTTCAATATCATTATTTTCAATTTTCATACTAAGTTTTTGGTATTTAGAGCTACTTTTATCTAAAAGTTTTCTCTTTCCACCCATTATCTCTATATAGTCATCAAAGTTTATATTATCTTTGACTGATATTTTTTTATCTCTTTTTAAATCATTCAGCAGTGTTACGATAAAGTTTTTATCATCTTTTCCCTCAACAATAATTACCATCCACGCACCTCATGATTCTGTTCTACCTCATCAATAAACCACTCATAAGGATAAACCATAGCCTTGATTTCATCTTCTTTATTTTTACCTAACTCTATAAATGTTATCTCTTCATCTTCTAACTTTTTAGCCACTCGAGCATAAGACTCTATACACTCTTTTGAGTGGGTTGTGGCGAATACTTGGACGTTTTGTTGTTTTGAGATGCTTAGGATAATTTCCCATAATCTATCATAATTTGTATAATGTATTCCATTTTCTATTTCATCTAAATAAATTATTTTATTTTCATTTAAATACAAAGACAATACAATACTTAAGAAATGTTTGATTCCATCCCCATATTCACTTAACAAAAGATAGGAAACTCCATTTTTTACCATAACTTGATTACGAATTACATCTATTTTATCTATTTTGAAAATTTCTTTTAAAAGGTGATTAAATTCATCTTCTTTATTTAACAATTTAATTTCATCTATAGCATTAATAATTTGTTCATTTATAATGTCTAGTATGGAGATAAAATTAATATTTTTAATCAATTCTATTTTAGAAGATTCATCAATACTAAAATCAGTATCAGAACTTCTTAGAATATCATTAATCACAAATTTAGATTCAGTAAATTTATAAGCAACCTCAATATCTGACAGTAAAAAGTTTGAACTATCCCTGTGAAATTCTAATACTGTATATACTTTTTTTAATTTTTCAACTTCATAGTCTTCATAAAAGAAATCTTCTTCAGGCGTATTTTCTCCTAAATAACACGCCTCCATAAAAGCCGTCTTCCCCACATTATTCTTCCCACCAATCAAATTAACCCGACCAAAGCCTTCTGCTTTAAAATCTTCAAAACATTTAAAATTTTTTATCTCTATATTTTTTATGAAATGATTTTCTTTGGTTTGCATTGGTTACTCCTTTTGGGTGTAGGGTGCGTTTCCCAACACACCGTTTTAATAACGTTTTATATTTTTATAGAATTTTATATTTGGTTTTGACGGTGCGTTGGAAACGCACCCTACAATTTTACAAAATTCTCAATAATCTTCAAACCATTCTCATGGCTTTTCTCTGGGTGGGGTTGTATGCCGTAGATGTTCTCTTTATTTACAGCCGATACAAACTCATAACCGTAATAGGTTTTTCCTATGGCGTATTTGTCATCACATACAACGTGGAATGAGTGGACAAAATATAGGTAAAATTCTTTGTCTAATCCTGTGAACAGTGGGCAGACACGGAGGTCGCCCCTACCATGGGATTGTTGGAACATCTCATTCCAACCCATGTGGGGTACTTTTAGTTTGTGGTCAAATTTGCTCTCATCAAAGGCAACTACTTTTCCCTCTATCAATCCTAAACCTTGGCTTGAACCAAACTCTTCTGAACTCTCAAACAGTAGTTGCATCCCTAAACAGATTCCTAAAAGAGGTTTTCCACTTTTTGCGTACTCTTTGACAGCCTTATCCATGCCGTTCTCTTTTAGGTGTTCCATCGCATCGCCAAATGCACCGACTCCTGGCAAGATTAACTTGTCGTAATTTTTTAGTTTATCAGGGTCACTCTCTACAGCAATATCTGCTCCAATTATCTCAAATGCATTTATCACAGAAGCTAGATTTCCCATGTTATAATCAACAATTCCTATCAAGGCTTGTTCCTTTATATATATTATCGTGATTATAGCCAATTAAATTGAAAGGTATTCACCCTATTCTTCTCTCATTTATACTATTTTGGTAAAATAATGCAAATTTAAAAAGAATCTACAGATTTATAGAAGGGAAAAGTATGAAAGTTGCTATTGTAAAGCTCTCGGCAATGGGAGATATTGTTCATGCTATGGTAGCACTTCAGTATATAAAAAAGGGAAATCCAAACATCAAAATAGATTGGATAGTGGAACAAGGTTTTGCACAGGTTTTAGAACACAACCCCCATATTGACAAAGTTTTACCTGTCAATTTAAAAGCCATTAAAACTGATAAGCTTACCTTTTTTAGAGAGATAAAAAAAATCAAAACTTATGCCAAAAACAATTATGATTTGGTAATAGATGCACAAGGGCTGATAAAATCGTCCATTACAGCCAAGCTCTTGGGTAAAAAAATAGCTGGATTTTCTAAAGAATCTATTCGGGAGGGTGTGGCTTCCTATTTTTATAACCATAAAGTGGAGATAGCCTATGAAGCCAATGCCATTGAACGCAATGTCAAAGTGCTTTCTGAACCTTTAAAGATGGAGATTACAAAAGAAGATATTCTAAGCAAAGAACCTTTTTTATATTTTAATAAAGATAAAAAATTGCCTATAGATATTAGCAATTATATTGTTTTTGTTGTTGGGGCATCGGTTGAAAATAAAATCTATCCGAAAGAAAAATTTGCTGAAATTGCAAAACGATTGAACGAAAAAACAGTTGTGATTTGGGCAAATGAATATGAAAAAGGGGTGGCTGAATATCTTGCCGAAAAGCTTCCCAATATCATCGTCTCCCCTAAGCTTAATCTCAATGAACTTAAACAGCTTATTGCCAACTCAAGACTAGTGATTGGGGGAGATACTGGTCCTACACATATGGCATGGGGACTCAATATCCCCTCTGTAACCATTTTTGGAAACACCCCTGAAGATCGTAACACCTATCTCACCCCAATTAATAAAGTAGTAAAATCCAATTCAGAAGTGGATGCTTTAAAATTGAATAAAAGCGATTTTTCCATTCGTAAAATCTCAACCCATAAAATTATTCTTTTGGCAAAGGGGTTTTTAAATGCGTGATTGGCTATATTTAGGACTTTATAAATCATTCTCTTTTCTGTTAAAAATCTTACCAAGAAAAGCAACCATCTCTCTCATGCATGGGTTAGCATGGTTCGCTTATACCGTCAGTAAAAAACACCAACATATTATGAATAGTAACCTTGATTTAGCCTTTGACAACAGATTATCTGAAACAGAAAAAAAACAGATAGGGATAGATGCTTTTATCAACCTCATCGACACCACTTTTGGAATTATGTATCGTGATAAAATGGAGAAAAAAGAGGTGGTAAAAAACGTAACTTTTGAAAACGAAGAGATTATAAAAAGCTATCAAAAAGAGGGAAAACAGTTTATCTTGGTTACAGGACACTACGGAAACTGGGAGCTTCTATCTCAATCCATCGCCATCCATTTTGACCTAACTTTGGTGGGTGTGGGGAGAGAGCTTGACTCTAAAGTAATGGATGATATTCTCATCAAAAACCGTCAGCGTTTTAATGTAGAGATGGTCTATAAAAAAGGGGCGATGAAAGGGTGTATTCGAGCGATTGGTAAAAAAAAGATTGTGGGTGTCTTGGTAGACCAACATCTCCCACTTGACCAATCTATCAATGTAGACTTTTTCAACCATAAAGTAACCCATACCCCTCTTACAGCCATCTTAGCACGTAAATTTAACCTTGACCTGATTCCTGCTTTTATCTCTACAGATGATTATGAAAACTATGTGGTGAAGATTTATGAGCCTATAAAAAGTATAAAAACAGAAAACCAAGAGGAAGATTTACTAAAAATGACCAAAGCACAAGCCAAGGTTTTAGAAAAGGTGATTCGAGCCAAACCCAACCAATGGTTTTGGCAACATAAACGGTGGAAAGAGTTTTATAAAGAGATTTATTAAATCTCTTTCAATCGCTTTTCTACCGTTTGAGGGTCATTATGGAAACGGATATATCGAGTCGATTCAAAGATTCCTTTACAGACTCCCTCCATCTCTTTGGCTATTTCAGGATATTGTTCTGAAACATCTTCATCTTTTTTATCATAATAGTATTTTAAGAGTCTTTTATCTTTCCCACTGGCTCTCATTCTATAAATAAACTCTTTCCCTATAAGATTGATTTTAAAATCCTCCTCATGGGTTAAATAGAAGGCATAATGTTTTTTAGAATCAAAATCTTTATCTAGTAAATCACGTCCTATGGCTGTGTTTACATAAGTCTCACCTGTCAACCCTGCAATGGTTGCCATAATATCAGGCTCACCCACAGGATAGTCAAACGACTTGTGTTTAAATAATTCAGGAGCATAGATAACCAATGGAGTATGAACAGTCGCTGTCTCATAAGTCTGCTCTGCCTCATGCATATGGTCACCCCTTCGAGTCAAACCATGATCTCCGACAAAGATAAAGATGGTATTTTTAAAGTAAGCCTCCCCTTTCGCCAATGACACCAAACGTTTAACAGAATGGTCTAAAAACCTCTGCCCATCAAGCTCATTCATTTTTCCATCAAAACTGTACTTTAAAAGCTCCTCTTTTGAAACAGTTTTTGGAAACTCAAATCCATAATTATCATCAGGAATATTATTAGGTGAGTGATTTCCAGAGAGTTGAACAAAGGCAAAAAATGGTTTTTTCTCTTTTTTTAATACAGCATGAACCTCGTTGGCTAAATGAACATCAGAGATTCCCCAAACATCGTTATGGGGTGAATTGGTATAGTCCTGCTCCTCAAAAGTATGTAAACCATTAACATTTCCAACCACACCACGAACATTACCCCAACTCAAACTTCCCCCTATAAAATAGTACTTTTCATAATCTTTGAGGGAGTTAACTATCATGTTTTGCTGAACAGCCATAGGGTTTCGAGAACTGGTACGCATCCGTTCCACATCTGGTAAACCTGTCATCGCTGTCCAAACACTTCGTGCTGTTCCTGAATGGGGCGTGTAGTAACGGCTGTAGGTTAACCCTTTATCACTCATCTCTTTTATAAACGGTGTAGGGTTAAGGGGGTTTCCTGAGATACTAGAACGAGCATAAGAGGTAGACTCCCCTAAAATAAAGATGATATTTGGTTTATTAAAAGTGTACTCTTTTGGATGATTTGGTTTTACCACCCGTACCAAGCTTAAATTATTTTCATCTTTTGGTTCAACTTCTAAATAGTCTGCAACAGCTCCATAATACTTTTTAGTCTCTTTCAAGTCATACTTAATGTCTTTGTTTTTCAATGTATTTTTAAAATAGGTGATGGGATTAGAAGCCAAATAGGATAAGAAGCTGTTAGAGGAGTAAAATGCCTCAGACCATCGCCAAGGATACCACTCAAACTTTCCATAACCCAAGAAAAGATAGACAATAGTAAAAAGTGTATAGGTGAGTATTTTTTGCTTTTTAGAGGCAAAATTATCAAACCCTTTCTCTATACGCCCCACAAGCTTTTTTAACAATACAAAAAGTAACAACATAAAAAGTGTAAAACCTATCATTGTAGGAATTAAAGGATAACCCTCGGCAACCATTTTAAAAGCTTCACCTATGTCATAAAAATAACGGATAATAGAGGAATCTACCATCTTTTTAAAAAAGTCAAAGTAGGGAAAATCAATAATATAGAGAACAATAAAAATGATATTGACAATAAATAGATATGCAATCCACAAATACTTTCCAAGAGTTGATTTAAATATCCCTACATAAGGGATTCCTCCAAACAAAAGTATGGGAAGGTTAGCTATCATCGCCAACTGTAAATCAAAGCGAAAACCTAGCCAAAAGGAATAGAGAATATCCCCTGTGGTATAGTCTGTTCCATAATCTTTAAAAGCGATAAAAAAAGCAACTCTAAAAAGGGTAAAAGCTAATAGTTCCCAAACAGTTAACCAAAATAAAAATCGTATAAGCTTTGGCAAGTTGTTTCTCACTCCCTACTCCTTTAGTTGATTTAAAGTGCTATTTTCACCAGCACTTCTAGGTTTATAGTTCATCACAAAATCCCCTTTACTTCGACCATCAGAAAAACTGCTATGATACCCCAATCCCTCAACCACAACCCGTGTTTTGGCTCTGGCATCTGCATTTTTCCACCCCTCATACTCCATACGATAAATTGCACTGTATATTACAGCACGACCCATCCCATGATAACAATGAATTAAAACAGGATAATTCTTTTTATTATCCAAAACTTCATAAAATTCACTAAGCGTCTTCTTATTAGGGACTTGCCCTGAAGCGATATTAATATGTTTGATATTTAAATTGTTTTTTTCATTAATTGCTTTAACAGCTTTATCTTCAGCATCTATCTCTGCTTGAGTAGCAGGATTTAAAGTGTCTTGTACCCCTGGATCAAGTAAATCAATAACTGTTTTAATCTTATTTTTCACCAAAAAACCTTCCAATTTATCGGGTGCAATAAGTGCTGACTTATAAACTTTATCTTTAGAAATTTCCTCAAATCTATAATTAAAATGAACATGCCATACATAAAAAGCAATACCCATCAACAGGAGAAAACCCAATAGTTTCAATATTTTTTTCATAATTAAATTCCTTATCCAAAATCTAATAGGATTTTATCTAAAGTTAGATAAAATTGACTCTTTAAAAAAAATAAAGGTTCTACTTGTTACAAAAAGAGAGAGTTATTCAGTTTTATATTCATTCATTTTTTATTGGTATTTTTTACCTTATCTCCATGAGTCTTTTTCGACTTTTCTTTTTTTTTCAATTTAAAGGTAATCTTGAAACATTAAACTATTTGTCTAACATAGTAGAGAGCTTTTTTTTAGGAGTTCGGCTTGACCTTACTGTGGTAGGATATGTTTATGCTTTAGCCTTTATACTCTCTATTTTCTTTTACCTTTTTAAACAGACTTCCTTTACTATTTTTAAACATTATTACTTCATCTTTTTTCTTATTATACTACTATTAATGGGAAGCGATTTTGGATTTTATGGATACTTCAAAGAGCATATTAATATCTTATTTTTTGGTCTCTTCGATGATGATACATCAGCACTAATGGTCACTTTTTGGAATAACTACCCTATTTTACTCATTTTAGCTATTTTTGCTTTGGTCATTTGGGGTGCGTATCAAGTGATAGATTATATTTTTTCATTAAAATTTAGCCCAAAAGAGAATTTTTTAACAAAAAAAATACCTTTACTTTTCATAGCCCTACTCCTCTTTATTTTGTTAAGCATTAGAGGAACTTTTGGGATGTATCCTTTAGGAAAAATGCTCCCAAACATCTCTGAAAACAGTTTTATAAATCAAATAGCTCAAAATTCAGTTCGAAGTTTTATCCGTGCGTATAAACTGCGTAAAAAATTTAAAAACAACAGATATAACCTTATTGAGCAAACAGGATATAGGGGTCATATAGAGGATGCTTTTAAACAACATTCATCTAAAAAAATATTTAATAAAGAAAATCTACTTAAGAACATCACCTACCAAACCCCAAAAAAAGCCCCTGCTGAAGGGTTAAATGTGGTTGTAATTATGGTTGAGAGTTTTGGAATGCCCATTTTAAAATATAACTCGGAAAAATTTGACTTACTAAGAGCTATGAAACAACACTTTAAAGAAGAGACTCTCTTTACCAATTTTATCTCTGCTGGTGATGGAACAATCTCTAGTTTAGAATCTCTTATTTTAAATATGAGCTTTAGACCCAACTCTTTCCCTTTTTCCCAATCACCCATGAAACAGACAAAATTTGACCATACCCCTGCTTTTCTTTACAACAAAAAAGGTTATGAAAGCACCTTTATTTATGGTGGAGATTTAACATGGAGAGAGATTGGTTCATTTATAAAAAACCAAGGCTATAAAGTTGAAGGGAAAATTGATATTTATAATCAAATCACTAAAAACAAAGAGTATGATTATTATCACCCTTGGGGTATTTATGATGAATTCCTTTTTGAACACATAGAGAAAAAATTGGATAAAGCGAATAAACCTCAATTTATAGTGGCATTAACCACCAATAACCACCCACCGTACACCATACCAAAACAGTACCAATCAAAAGAGTTAAGCTTAAGTACCAATTTAAAATCTCACCTCACAGGTGATTTAGCTTTAGCCAAAAAACGTTTCTACTCCTACCAATATGCCATCGACCAAGTGGGTCAGTTTTTAACACATATTAAAAATTCTAAATTGAAAGAAAATACTATTATCGTGGTTACAGCTGACAACAACACCATAGATGGAATTATGACTTATGATAAAAATTCTCTTTTTAATTCAAAAAATATCCCCCTACTCCTTTATATACCTAAAGGGATAAAAAAGAAAATTGGGACAATCAACAACAAAGTTTTTGGTTCTCATAAAGATATCTTTCCAACACTTTACAATCTGACGCTAAGTGATACAACCCATCAAAGTATAGGAAGCAACCTTTTAGATGAAACTTTACCTCACATAGGATTTAATGGTTCAATGGTAATCAGTTCAGAAAAAGAGACAGTTAAACTCCAAAGCCTTTCAGAAAAATCAGAAAACAGTCTAAAAAATTATTATAAAGCTACTTTAGCCGTTGAAGAATACCTAATCAACAGCTATAAACCATCACATTAATAACTTTAAAGTAAAATACAATCAATAACTCAAGGAATCAAAAATGAAAAAACGAATATTAGTAACAGGTGGAGCAGGTTTTGTAGGAAGCCATCTCTGTAGAAGACTCCTTAACGAAGGCAATGATGTTATCTGTCTTGACAATTTTTTTACAGGCGATAAAATAAATATTATAGATATGTTAGATAACCCTTATTTTGAACTGGTACGGCATGATGTTCAAGAACCTATATTATTAGAGGTTGATGAAATCTATAACCTCGCCTGTCCTGCCTCCCCCCCTTACTATCAGTTTGACCCTGTGGCAACTACCAAAACCTCTGTAATGGGTGCAATTAACATGCTAAATATTGCACGTAAATGTCAAGCAAAGATTCTCCAAGCAAGTACTTCAGAGGTGTATGGTGACCCAGAGATTCACCCTCAACCTGAAAGCTACCGAGGAAATGTAAGTACCACGGGTATACGTGCCTGTTATGATGAGGGGAAACGTTGTGCTGAAACCCTTTTCTTCGATTACCACAGACAACATGATGTGAAAATCAAAGTGATTCGTATCTTTAACACTTATGGACCAGCGATGAATCCTAATGATGGACGGGTCGTGAGTAATTTTATTGTTCAAGCACTTAAAGGGGAAGATATTACCATCTATGGTGATGGTTTACAGAGTCGAAGTTTTCAATATATTGATGACCTTATCGAGGGGATGATAAGGCTTATGAATAGTAGAGATGAGTTCACAGGACCTGTCAATGTAGGAAATCCAAATGAATTTACGATGTTGGAACTCGCTCAAAAGGTGATAGAGCTAACTAAAAGTGATTCAAAACTTATTTTCCAACCCCTTCCACAAGATGACCCACTACAACGTCAACCTGTTATTGATTTGGCAAAAAAAGAGTTGGATTGGCAACCTACCATTGAACTTGAAGAGGGTTTGAAAAAGACCATTGCATATTTTGAAGGGTTAATTTAAAACTTATCTCTCCACTCCACCTCATCCTGCACCACCTTTGCAGGATTTCCCACAGCAACCACACTTTTTGGAATATTTTTGGTCACCGTAGAGTTAATACCCACCACACTCCCTGAACCAATACTGACACCTTTTAAGATGGTCACATTATCGGCTATCCAAATGTGAGAACCTAAGCCAATATCTTTTGCTTCATTTATCCGTTTCCCATTTTTAAAGATAGGGTGTCCATCAGAGGTCATGATTTTAATATTTCGAGACAAACCACACCCATCGCCTAAAGTAAGTTTTGTCCCCTCTTTTACCGAAAAATAAGAGTTGTCACCCACCATACAGTTAGCCCCTATCTCCACACAACAACCCTCACCTATTATCTCTATGGTCATCTTTCTTAGTCGTGTATTTTCACCAATGGTTAAAACATTATCTTTTCCTCGTATAAGAATATTACAACCAACTATTTTTGCTGATTTCCCAATATTAATCTGACATGAACCTTTTAACTTTATTTTGTTTCTTAACCGTTGACCTATTGTAAAACTCATAATTTTTTAATCCCATTTCTACAGATATATCGACCATTTTCCCTGTTTTTCCTCATCTGCTCTTTTGCTATAGCCTCCTCTTCTATCCGAGAAGCCCTCTCATGATAGAGGTGAAAAAGGTTGGCACAATACTTGACCGATTTCATCTGACAACCACTATCTATCAGTCTCCACTCCAAGTCCACATCATCTTTACTACCACCTACAATATCTTCATCAAAACCGTTAATATGAAAAAAGTCCTCTTTAAAACAAGAGAAATTAGAGCCTAAAATATGAACATTTTTATTGGAGTTGGTTAAGAGTTTTTGCATCCAAGAGTTTGGTTTAAATCGTAACCCCTGTTCATAGTGTCTTGTCCCATTTTTTTTAAGATAGTTATAGTTTTTAAAATAGTTTTTCTCTATCTCATAGGCAGAAAGCTCTTTCTCTCTTAACGCTTTAGAGACAACTTCTCCCAAATTAACACGTCGTCCACAAAGTACCGTTTTAACTTTAGACAAAGCCACATGAGACTCTATAAACGTAGTAAAAGGGATAGTATCACCATCTATAAAAATAAGATACTCCCCCGAAACCACAGCCAATGCTTCATTTAAAATCATCGCTTTACGGTTTCCCTTATCTTCATGGGAAACGTGTTTGATATCTAAGCTTGTAAATTTTGCCAATAAAAACTCTGTCTCTTCTAAAATCTCATCCTCTGCCACCAGCACTTCAAAGTTTTTATAGGTTTGATGCTCCAAAGCCTCTAAAATAAGTTCCAAGGCTTTATGCTCTTGATAGGTGGGAATCAGTAAACTAACTTTCACAAATCACCCCATAAAGTTTCTCTAGCTGTACCTCAGCATCAAACTTCTCTTTTGCCGTTTTATACCCTGCTAGTGCCAATCGCTCTTTATACTCTCTATCGTTATAGAGCATCTTAATCTTTTCAGCCAAATCATCAGCTGTTCTATCAAAAAGCAATCCATCTTTCTCATCCTCAATAATCTCTAAAGGCCCCCCCTTATTGGTAGCAATCATACAAACCTTATTCATCATCGCTTCTATCACTACCAAACCAAAAGTCTCTTTAGGGGTTGCTAAAATATTAACATCAAAGAGTTGCATAAGGGTATCAACCTCTTTGGTAAAACCTGTAAATATCACCTTATCCTCTAAACCCAATGATTTTACTTTCTCTTTTAAACCCTTTAAGTAAACCTCATCCATCGTATGACCAACAATAAGCGCTTTAACATCCAACTCTTTAAGCTTCTCCATCGCTTCTATCACCAAGTATTGCCCTTTAAGCTCTTCGATTCTACCAACAATACCCACAACAAAGCTTTCCTCTAAACGATACTCACTTCGTAATACCTCAATACGATTTTGCTCTATAGTTAGCTCTTTTGTTCCCATATACACCATCTCCACCTTGGGGCAAACATCTTTGGGAATAAACTTCTCCAACTGCTCTTTTACTTGATAAGTAACAGCGTGTAGGGTACTAATATTTTTGTAAAGCCATTTATGGTAAAAATCATTTTTAAAACGGGTCATGGTCATGTTTCGTGTCTGCATAATTTGAGGTTTACGCTGACTTAAAACCTTTGCCAAAACCACGGTAGCGATGTCTCGTGTCCAGTGAAAATGGATAAAATCTATCTCATTTTTATCTATAAACTTTGCCAATTTCAAAGCAGGAATAATCGGAAAAAATTTATTACGCTTTAAAAAAGTGGCATCATCCAAATACCCAGCCAACTTCTTTTGGGGAGCGACAATAACATAAGCCTTACCTTTGGTTTTGAAGTGTTCATAACAGTTCACCATAAACAACTCTAACCCACCCAAATCTGGGGACAAACAAAATTCTAATATATTTTTCTGACTCATTTTTCATTCCTATAGTTTTTAAATTTTTCAGTTTCACCCTTAAAAAGAAGCTCCTGAGAGGTTTTCGTAAATAACAATGCTCTGTTTTTCAATGCCATACTCTCCTCTACACACCTTCTCTCTTCGTTCTTAAAGTTCACGATTTCATAACACTTAATTTGCTCTGTTACGATATTGAGTTCCACCACTTGATTCTTTTCCACCCATCCAAGTATCCCATTATGGTAATAATCAGCAAAAAATTTACTATCGGAAAAGAGAGATTTTCCAGAAAAGCTTAAATTACTCTCTTTATAGTTTCCAAATACAGCATCATAAACCAAAGGGGCAATGTCACGTTGTGAAAGATATACATCGTAAGCTTTTGGTTTGAAATCTTTATGATAGAGAGCAAAAGGGATTAAATAGTTTTCAAAACTACTCCCCTTGACACCTCCACAATGGTCAGCAAAAAGGACAAAGAGTGTATTGGGGTATTTAGACTCAACAGCCTTCATAAAATCTCCCAAGGCTTTATCTGAAAAGTGTAAAGCGTTGAGTTCAGCATTTTTATGAGTATCTTCTACAAATTTTATACTCTCTATCCCTTTTGGAATCTTATTATCATGGGTGGTTGCTCCATTAATCCCAATAACAAAAGGCTCACCCATCTTTTCCACTTTTTCTAAAGTAAAATGATACAAATCAGGGTCATGCACCCCCCAATAGTTCTCTTCATAAACCCTTTTTTCTATGTCACGTTTTCCATAACTCTCTTGAAACCCCAATGCCTGTGCCAAAGAGCCTGTCCCTGAAGTCTCTTTTGCTGAACCTTGAAAAAAGGCTGAATGGTAAGACTCTTTTTGAACCAACACATCGACAATAGAATTATAGTTAAAACTTTGCAAATTGCTCTTTGCCACACTCTTACCCAGTGGATTTTGAAACGAGGTCAACGTAGCAAAAAGCCCCTCTGTGGTACGGTGTCCCCCTGCCATCATCGCTTTGGGTCGAATAGATTTTTGGAGTAAGGCATCAAAAAAAGGTGTTGTTTCATCTGTGTAGCCATAACTTTTCATATTGACAGCACTCCAACTTTCTAAAAAGAAAAAAACCACATTGGGTTGTCCTTTAAGGGGGGAGATAAACCCTTTATCGACATCATTATAAAGCTCTTTTAAATCATCCCTTTCAACTTTAGGTAGAACCATGGGGCGAAGCTTTTTTTTACTGTTGGTTAAAACATAAATGACATTATAAACAGAATTCAAAGAGAGTATCGCAAGTTTACTGTCACCTATTTGGTTAGATTGCCAAGGGTTTAGTGGGATATGTTGCGTCATCCCTCGAATAAAAAAGATGGTTAACACGACCAATAAAAGTTTTTTTAAAATATAAAAACGGTTAACAACAATGGCATCTTCTTTAATAAACCATCTCAAACTCAAAACAAAGAGCAATAAACCTAAAAGTAGAGAGAAAACAGTAAAAAGAGTATGTTGAGAATAGGCTGTCATAAAAAGGCTTTGGGCATCGGTTAATGTATCTGTTATCTCATACCCTATATGTCTACTTGACTCATTAAAGTATAAAATATCGCCTATTTGTATAAAAAACACCGTGACTAAAAGCAATGAAGTTATGAAAGCAAAAAGCTTTTTATGAAAGTCAAAAAGTGTTGCCAAAAATGCCACAATAGCACTCGAAGCCAAATCAAACTTATACCCCCAAACAATGGCATACAAACTCTCAAAAGTTGTAAACTCCGTAAATGTATCGTTCAGATAGTATAAAAAGAGTATTTTTGTTATTAAAACAATAGAGTATGCAACAAAAAAAACAGTTAGGAACTTCTTTAAATAGTTAAACTTCAATCAAACACCTGCTTTAAAATAGATATAGCATACTATCGTAAATGTAATTAGAAAATTAACTATAAATTAGATAAAATCACGACACAAAAAGAACTCAATTAAAAATCAAGGAAAGCATTGCTCTTTAACTCTTATGAATTTATCTTTGCTTTTTTACCCTTTACTTTTTTTGTCTATTTTTTATTATTAGAAAAAAAACTAATCTTAGGAGCGAAAGCTTTTTTAGTTTTTGCTTCACTCTTTTTTTACAGCTGGTGGAACATCAGCTATTTACCTTTGATTCTTATCTCTATGTTTTTTAACTATTTTATGGGAAATAAACTAAATAAACAGGCTAGTAAAATTATTTTATCTGTGGGGATAAGTGTAAATTTATCTCTCTTGGCTTATTTTAAATATAGTGACTTTTTTATAGAAAATATCAATACCGTAAGTAACAGCAACATTGAGTTACTCCATTTGGCTCTCCCCCTTGCTATTAGTTTCTTTACCTTTCAACAAATCGCTTATCTTGTTGACAGCTACCGACAAGAGACCAAAGAGTATGATTTTTTAAACTATGCTCTTTTTGTCACCTTTTTCCCTCAACTTATCGCAGGTCCTATCGTCCACCATGGGGAGATGATGCCCCAGTTTAGCTCCAAATGGAACTTGGTTAAAAAATACAAAAACATTGCAACAGGTATCTTTATTTTTACCATTGGTCTCTTTAAAAAGGTGGTTATCGCTGATACCTTTGCTGTTTGGGCAACCAATGGGTTTGATAAAACTGAAACACTCAATATGTTAGAGGGGTGGGTAACATCACTCTCTTATACTTTTCAACTCTATTTTGATTTTTCAGGTTATACCGACATGGCGATAGGAATCGCTTTACTTTTCAATATAAAGCTACCCATCAACTTCAACTCACCCTACAAAGCAACCTCTATTCAAGATTTTTGGAGACGTTGGCACATCACCCTCTCACGTTTTTTAAGAGACTATATCTATATCCCTCTTGGTGGAAACAGGATTTCTAGCTTTAGAACTTATGCCAATCTCATGGCAACCTTTATTTTAGGTGGACTTTGGCATGGTGCTGGTTGGACATTTCTCTTTTGGGGTTTTTTACATGGTGGAGCATTGGTGATTCATCGTTTATGGAAAGTTTTTGATTTAAGGATGCACTATCTTTTCGCTTGGTTTATCACCTTTAACTTTATCAATATCTCATGGGTATTTTTTCGTGCCAAAGAGTGGGAGGATGCCATAAAAGTTTTAAAAGCGATGTTTTTTGGAGAGATTATTACAGACAAACTATGGTTAGCCAATATTTATGCTGACAAATACCTTCTGTTACAACTCTTTTTAGCTTCACTTTTAATCTGGTTGACAAAAAATTCTATAGAGCAAACAAGCAAGTTAAAATTTAATAACTATACCCTCCTTTTTGTTACCATTTTACTGGTCAGTTCATTTCTAAATCTAAGTGGGGTTCATGAATTTTTATATTTTAATTTCTAAAACAAGCAAACAACCAAAAAGATGGCTCAAAGGGGTTTTCTCTATTAGTTTTGGTATTAGCCTTTTTATTTTTTCTATCAACTATATTGTTGACCCATACAATATTACAAACCATAATCTTCTAAATATAAAATATAAATTTGCACGTGATGACAGAACAGAAAAGCTCAACTATTTTAAAACCCTTCCCCCTTTTGAAAACATACTCATAGGAAGCAGTCGTGTATACTCTATTAATCCAAAAGTTGTATCAAATATACTGGGGGGAGAGACCTATAATTTTGGTGTAGGGACAGCCACAGTAGAAGACCATTTAGGGATTATAAAATATTTAGAAAAGAATAGAAAGCTTCCTAAAAACATTATTATCGGTATCGATTTTTACACGTTTAACCCTGATATTCTTCCCAATGGTTACTTTTTAAAGAACAAAGAATTGAACTTTCTATCTTATCAGAACTATCATGAAAATTATTTGGCAAAATTTTTCTCTATTGACTCTTTTAGGGCATCTGTTAAAACCTTACAAAAACACTTTAGCTCAAAAGAGGAAAAGCCCCGATTTGACACCCATGGTTGGGGAGGAACTTATGAAAAAATATCTGACAATAAAAATGGATTTCAAGAGTTAAAAAAAGAACTTGAAGAGAGTCAGGAACTTTTTTACTCTAACTTTAGCTATCAACACATTGACCCCAAACGAAAAGCCTATTATCAAGAGATTAAAGAGCTGTGTCATCAACATAAAATTAAACTTTATCTCTTTACAACCCCTCTTCACCCTATGCTTTTAAAAGAGTTAAAACAACATAAAACTACCCATCAAGCTCTTGATGAATTTACTACTTTCTTATCAACTTTTAACAACTTTATCAATTTTTATGAAGAGGAAACATTTCAAAATAATCTACAACACTTTCATGGCATCACCCATACAACATCAAAAGGAGGAGATATCATCATCCATAAACTATTAACTAAATTTAGATAAAATCATACCATGATAAAATATAAGGTTAATCCAAAATATAAAGAAAACTTTACAACTTTTCTAAAAGATATTAAAACAAATTTTTCCCAAAACAGTAACTCCATTCATAAAGCACGTAATGAGATAAAAATCATCCACCATGCCAAGCAAAATGTGGTGGTGAAGTCCTTTAAAATACCTCATCTTCTAAACCGTCTTGTCTACACTTTTTTTAGAGAAAGCAAAGCCAAAAAGTCTTACGAGTATTCGGTAAAAATCAGTGATTTTGTCCCTAAACCTATTGGGTATATTGAGTTTCATACAAATGGTTTTCTTGAAAAGAGCTATTTTGTAAGTGAACATTTCCACTATGATTTTACCATCCGTGAACCCCTCCTCGATGCCAATTTTCCACAAAAAGATAAAATCTTAAAAGCCTTTGCACAATTTACCTTTGAACTCCACGAAAATGAGATTTTACACAAAGACTACTCCCCTGGAAATATTTTAATAAAAAAAGAAAATGGTGGGTTTACCTTTAAAATTGTCGATATTAACCGTATGGAGTTTAAGGCACTCTCTTTAGATGAACGACTTAAAAACTTCTCTATGCTTTGGGCAAAAGATGAAGATATGAAAATTATCGCCAAAACGTATGCACAACAGATGAAAGCAGATGAAAAGTACTGTATAAAAAAAGCAATCAAGGCATCACAAAAATTAAAAGATTTTAAAAATATGAAAAAACGTCTAAAAGGTAAAAAAGTTGTCGATTAATATCATCACCCCTGTCATCATTGCCAAAGATTCGGAAGCCACCATAAAAACCTGTTTGGAGAGTTTAAACACTTTTTCAGAGGTTATTTTATATATCAACAACTCCCAAGACAAAACAGAAGAGATAGCCAAAACTTTTCCAAATGTAAAAATAATAGATGGTGAATTCTTCGGCTTTGGAGAGACAAAAAACAAAGCTACCTCTTATGCCTCAACCCAGTGGATTTTATCATTAGATAGCGATGAAGTTTTAAGCCAAGAGTTCATTCAATCTCTCTCTAATATTGAACTTAAAAATGATAGAGTTTACACCATTTTACGTACTAACTACTACAGAGAACAAGCCATCAAACACTGTTGGGGAAACGATGTCATCGTCCGACTCTATAACCGTGAAGTAACGAAGTTTACTGACAAAAAAGTTCATGAAAAGATTATAACTGAAGGGTTAAAAGAGGAGATGATAGAGGGGATTGTAGAACACTATCCTTATGCTACTCAGACCGATTTTATTATCAAACTCGATAGATACTCAACCATCTATGCACAAGATAACGTAGGGAAAAAAAGCTCCTCACCCCTTAAAGCCATACTCAACGCTCACTTCTCTTTTTTTAAAACTTATTTTCTCAAACGTGGTTTTTTAGATGGTTATGCAGGACTCATTATCGCTTTTTCCCACATGGCAACCAACTTTTACAAATATATGAAACTCTATGAGATGAACAAGGATTTGAAAAGATGAACATTTTAATAACACGACACGACAAAATAGGCGACTTCATCACCATGCTTCCTGTCTGTAAAGTACTCAAAGAGCAAACCAATCACAACATCGTGATGTTGGTCGCCAAAGTCAATGTAGCCTTAGCCAAAGAGCTTGAGTTTATAGATGATGTTATTGAATATACCAACGATAGCAAAGCCCTACTTCAGACCATTAAATCGTACAATTTTGATGTAAGCATCTCAGGCTACATCGACACCACTTTAGGAAAAATTCTTTTTAAATCAAGAATCCCAACACGCATCGCACCTGCAACCAAAATCGCCCAAATATTCTTTAATAAACGTATCAAACAAAGACGGAGTGAAGTGAAAATGAGAGAGTTTGAATACAACTTGCAACTGCTTAAAGCGTTTGATGAGAATCTAAAACTAGATTTTCAAAGACCCTTGTTAGCCGTAGGTTCGATTTTAACGGAGTGTATACCCTTGGGTGCATCGAACACTAACTCCCATATGCATTCCCAAGCTGGAGCTTGGGAACGAGATGATTTCATCATCTTCCACGCAGGTTTCGGAGGAAGTAGTGACGGAAACCTAAACCTAGACGACTACCTAAAACTAGCCCAAAAAGCCTCAGAATTTACAAAAGTGGTCTTCTCTTTCGGACCCGATGATGGTGAGTCTAAAAAATATATTGAGTCTAAACTAAAC
>Ga0256826_1000875_pt1 | contig 18793 bp, 18 predicted proteins | sample CV79metaG_FD_185975 | JGI IMG/M metagenome (GOLD analysis project Ga0256826, IMG submission 185975) | Hydrothermal vent microbial communities from East Pacific Rise, Pacific Ocean - CV79 | ecosystem: Environmental > Aquatic > Marine > Hydrothermal vents | place: Pacific Ocean: East Pacific Rise...
ATACTGAAACTTAAATGAAATGGTTTGTCTTGAAGTGGCTGTTTTAGGGGTTTATTTAGTGTTTTTAATGCTTAAAGATGGTGTCAGAGGGGGGACTTGAACCCCCGACCCCCGGCTTATGAGACCAGTGCTCTAACCAGCTGAGCTACCCTGACATCTTTTAAGAGGTCGAAATTATAGCAAGCCAAAGCTTTTAGTTTCCTTTTATTTTGATATAATGCATAAAAATTATTAAAAGGATGAAAAATGGAACTAAAATATGTAGGCGATATGCCAAAAGTATCAAAAAATGGTGTTAGCTTTGATCACACTAAAGTAGATAAATATACTTACTTAAGTCCTGCTGTTGAGCTACTAGAGGCATTAAGCTATGGTGCTACAGAAGTTACGAAACATCTATATACTGCTAAAGGTAAAGAATTTTCTTCAAATGATATATTAAACTTATTAAAAAAGTTTTGTAAAAATATTGACAATGTTTTTTCCCAAAGAGAAGAAAAAGCAAATATATATGTTGAAAGTCTCATACAAAGAGTTGAAGAAAATGATTCTTTAACAAATGATGAAAAAAATGCATGGTTAAATAATATAAATATGATGAAAGATTATTTTCTTCAGCATGTTACAAATGCAAGTGCTTATGAATGCGCACTAGAATCACTAGCAGATGAGATACATGTAGCACAAATTAAAGAGATAACTATTCCTTTATTTAAAAATTATGGAATTGTTTTGCATGATTTAATGTATGTTTTAGAACGCCGTAAATCACCAATAGATTCTACTATGGATGCACAAATGACAGAAAATGGTCTTGTTGGAAAATTTACTTTCACACATAGGTAAGCATTGTTGCCAACTATTTAACAAAATTTAAGTAAAATCGCGTTTATATAATTAAGAACAAAATATAAGGAAACATATGAACTTTCAACCATTAGGTAAAAGAGTATTAGTAAAAAAAATACAAGAAGCTACAACAACAGCTTCAGGAATTATTATTCCAGATAATGCAACAGAAAAACCGTCTCAAGGTGAAGTTGTAGCAGTTAGTAAAGAAGTAAGTGAACTATCAAATGGTAATAAAGTGTTATTTGGTAAGTTTTCAGGTAATGAAGTATCTTTAGAAGGTACAAAATATTTAGTTTTAGAAACTGAAGATATTTTTGGAATAGTAGGATAACAATATGAGCAAAGAGATAATTTTTTCAGATGATGCAAGAAATAAACTAGCAGTTGGTGTAGCAAAACTATGTGACGCAGTAAAAGTAACAATGGGTCCTCGTGGTCGTAATGTACTTATTCAAAAGTCTTATGGTGCGCCAGTAATCACTAAAGATGGTGTAAGTGTTGCTCGTGAAGTTGAGCTTAAAGATAAACTAGAAGATATGGGTGCTCAACTTGTAAAAGAAGTAGCGTCAAATACTGCTGATGAAGCAGGAGATGGTACTACTACTGCTACAGTTTTAGCAAATGCTATTTTTTCTGAGGGTCTTAGAAACATTACTGCTGGAGCAAATCCAGTTGAAGTTAAACGCGGAATGGACAAAGCTTGTGACGCAATTTTAGCAAACCTAAAAGATGGCTCAAAGGCAGTAAATGGTAAGCAAGACATAGCTCAAGTAGCTACTATCTCTGCAAACTCTGATGAGGCAATTGGTAACATGATTGCTGAAGCAATGGAGCGTGTTGGTCAAGATGGTGTAATTACTGTTGAAGAAGCTAAAGGTATTAGTGATGAGCTTGATGTAGTTGAGGGTATGCAGTTTGATCGTGGTTATTTAAGTCCATATTTCATAACAAATACTGAAAAAATGACTGCTGAGATTGAACAACCTTGGATTTTATTATGTGATTCTAAAATTTCATCATTAAAAGATTTACTTCCACTTTTAGAACAAGTTCAAAAAACTCAAAGACCACTTCTTATTATTGCTGAAGATGTAGAAGGTGAAGCACTTTCAACATTAGTTGTAAATAAACTTCGTGGTGTTTTAAATATTTCTGCTGTAAAAGCACCAGGTTTTGGTGACAGAAGAAAAGCAATGCTTCAAGATATTGCAACTCTTACTGGTGGTATTGTTATTGCTGAAGAGACTGGTCATACTTTAGAGGGTGCTACATTAGACTTACTTGGTCAAGCTGCTCGTGTAATCATTGATAAAGACAATACTGTTGTAGTTGATGGTGCTGGTGATGAGGCTCAAGTTGCTGCTAGAGTTAGCGAGATAAAAACTCAACTAGATGCTACAACTTCTGAGTATGACAAAGAAAAACTTCAAGAGCGTCTTGCAAAGCTTAGTGGTGGTGTAGCAGTTATTAAAGTTGGTGCTGCAACTGAGACTGAGATGAAAGAGAAAAAAGATCGTGTTGATGATGCTCTAAGTGCAACAAAAGCTGCTGTTGAAGAGGGTATTATTATTGGTGGTGGTGCTGCTCTTGTTCATGCTGGAGCAAAAGTATCATTAGAATTACAAGGCGATCAAAAAATTGGTTGTGAGATTATTCTTCGCGCTATAAAAGCTCCAATTAAACAAATTTCTTTAAACGCTGGTTTTGACACTGGTGTTGTTGTAAATGCTGTTGAAAATGCAAATACTATTAATATAGGTTTTAATGCTGCAAATGGTGAATATGTAGATATGTATGAAGTTGGTATTATAGATCCACTTAAAGTGGCTCGTGTAGCACTTACAAATGCTACTTCAGTATCTAGTTTACTTCTTACAACAGAAGCGGCTATTTATGAAATACCAGAAGAAAACCCAGCTCCTGCTGATATGGGTGGTGGAATGCCTCCTCAAATGGGTATGCCAGGAATGTAATGCAAAATCCTTTTGAATCTGGACATATTAAAAATTATGTCCTTTTATATGTAAGTGTAGTAGTTATAATGATACTTTTTTTCATAGCTTCTACACTTTTTCATGATGTAGCAGATATTGATAAAAAAGTTTTTAATTCAGATATTAATAAAAGTTCATCTCTACATGTAGAGAACAAAAAGAAAGAGGAGTTTAAACCTAAATTTAAACTCTTAAATAAAGCCTACTAGATTTATTCTTTTGAAACTCCACCTAGATATTGATTGCTTCTTCGCAGCAGCCCATCGCATAAATAATCCACAACTAAACAATATCCCTATTGCAGTTGGTGGAAGAAGTAATCTCTCTATCTTTAGTAAAACCCCTCAAAAGAGAGAACTATCTAAAATAGAGGGTGCATTTACAAGTAGCATACTAAGTGTAAGTGATAACTCCAAAACATTTGATGAGTATTTTAGAGATGATGATAAAAGAGTAAGAGGAATCATAACTACATCCTCTTATGAAGCAAGAGCCTTTGGTGTAAAAACAGCTATGAGTGTAGCAGAAGCTCTTAGATGGTGTCCTAATCTATTAGTTATTCCACCAAATTATTCACTCTATCATGAACTCTCTCATAAACTAAAACTCCTACTTCAAAAGCAAATACCTACAATAGAGCAATTCTCCATAGATGAGTTCTTTTGTGATGTAACAGGTTGGATTAATGATGATGAGATTGAGAAGTTTGCATATAACCTAAAACAACAAATATCAGATGAGTTAGGCTTACCAGTATCTATAGGTATAGCAGATAGTAAGTGGATTGCAAAACTAGCCACAAATGATGCTAAACCTTATGGTGTAAAAATAATTTACCAAGATGGCGTAGATAATTATGTATCTAATAAACCAGTAGAAGATTTCTGTGGCATAGGCAAAGGTTATCAAACTAAATTGCAAAAACATGGTATTTATAAACTAGGAGATATTAAAAAGCATAAAAATCTATTTTATTCTTGGGGTAAATTTGCTAAGCAACTTTACCATAGAGTTCAAGGTGATGACAACGAAAAAGTAATAGTACAAAAAAATAGCACAAAGTCTATTGGTTTAGGCAGAAGTTTTGATCCATTAAACAGTAGAGACGAGCTAAAAAGAAGAGTGAGCATACTTTGTAGACATCTGTCATTTTTAGCTTATAAGGGTAAACATAACCCCATGACTTTTTCTTTAAATATGAAGTATCAATATGGTGAAATAGTAAAAGCTTATATAAATACACAAAGAAACTTTTCAGAACAACTCTTTAAACAAGAGCTTATTAAAATGTTTAATAATATTGACAAGCATATATCTTATCCTATTATACAAATAAATATAACCTTATCTAACTTTACAGAAAACAAACCAACTACTCTAAATCTTTTTACACAAGAGGATGATGCTAAACAGATAAAACTAACCGAATCTATTCAAAGCCTAAGAAATAAATTTGGAATAGATATTTTAAAAAGTGCTGGTGAGCTATAAAAGAAATTATTCTTTTGTAACTATATATAGTTGTTCATGATTTAAGCGTTTTAGTATATCCATAACTGTTACAAAATCTTGAAATCTTGATTCTTTATCACTTCTAAGGACTACTGTTTGTTCTTTTGAAAGTTGGGATAGTTTAGCTTCAAGTGTAGCAGCATCTACTTTCTCTTTTTCTAAAAACATTTGCCCTTTAGAGTTTACATATATTGTTATCTCTTTTTTTACATCTTTTTTTGCTGTAGCTTTTGCTTCAGGTAAAGCTACTGGTATTACACCCTGCTTTATAAATGTGGCAGTTGTTAAAACCATTACCAAAAGAACAAGCATAATATCTATAAATGGAATAACATTTATAGAATCAAACTTCTTGTGATGCTTTTTACATCTAGCCATTTTTTACATCAAACTTTGTTAAAATTCTCTCAACTTTACGAAGAGATATAGTATATGCAACAATTGCAGGCATAGCTACAACAAGTCCCATTGCAGTTGCTTTAAGTGCAAGTGCTAGACCTATCATGATCTTTTTAGCATCAACTGCACCAACATCACCAAGAGTATAAAAAGTTATCATAATCCCAACAACAGTCCCAAGTAGTCCAATATATGGAGCATTTGTACCAATAGCACTTATTACTGAAATATTATCAGTCAAATCAAGTTCTAAATTATCTCTATGTTCATAATCTTCAATACGAACACTTTTATAAAACATCATTCTTTCTATAAATAACCATAAAGTTACAATACTCATAAGTACAAGTATTCCTACAACACCATAGTCTAAAGCTTGTTCTGCGAAAGCTAAAAAATTGTTTTCCACTAATTTTCCTTGAATTTTAAAGAAACAGTTGTTCCTTCATTTTGTTTTGATTTGATATTTAATAACACTCTATTTTTATCACAAAATCTTTTTACCATACTTAGCCCTATTCCAAAGCCTTGCATCTCTTCATTGCTTTGATAATAGTTGTTAAAAACTTGCATAATTTCAACTTCATCCATCCCTTGACCGTAATCAGTTATATCTAAAGTATAATTATCTAATTTTACACTAATTTTATGAATATTTTGAGAGTATTTTACACCATTATCTATAAGATTGTCAATAATTTTTGATAAGCCTACTTTATCATTCGTTATTTGTGTAGATTTCAACTCTAAATCAAACTCAACATCAGGATAAATCCCACCTAAAAACAACACCCTTTGCTCAACAAGTTCATCTAAAGAGAAAGTTTCTTTTATAATATTTGAACTTTGAAGTTTTATCATATAGTCAAGCTCATTATATCTTTCTTCAAGCATAGCACAAGCACTCTCAATTCTAGACAATCTTTTTAAGTTTTTCTCATTTTGCAATGTTTTTTTCAAAAGATGAATATTTGTCACAATAGTAGTTATTGGTAAGTTAAGTTCGTGTAGCGTTTCTTTAGACAAGTTTTGCAAGTTCTCTACATGTAGAGCTAATGGATTTACAGAAAGTTTTGTAATAATTATTCCTGAAAATATCAACAAGAAGAATAAAGAGATAAGTAAAAATACAAAATCTTGACTTGGCGAAACTATAATAAAATAATATAAAATTCCTAAAAATACAATTGTAGTTAAAAAATAATAAATAAATATAGTTATACGAAGATTATGAAACAAGTTTGTATCCAACCCCACGAATATTTTCTATATTTAGTTTTGGAACAAGTTGTTTGATGCGGTTAATATATACTCGAATTGCACCATCACTTGGTAAATCTGATAAACTCCAAAGTTCATTCATAATTAACTCTTTAGTTACAGTTTTATCTGCATATTTCATAAAAAGAACAAGAAGTTGATACTCTTTTTTTGCTAATTCTAACTCTACTCCATCATATAAAATACTTTTATGAAACTCATCATGACATAGTAAATTTATGCATTTAGTATTATTTTTGTTAGATCTTTTTAAAAGTGCTTTAATGCGAAGGAGTAATTCATCACTATCAAATGGCTTAGTCATAAAATCATCAGCACCACTAATAAAACCATTTTTCATCATCTCTTTTTCTTTATGCGATGTTAAAAAAATTGTAGGCGTATTGTCATTTGCATTTCGTAACTCTTTAAGTAAAGTCACACCATTTATAAGTGGTACATTTATATCTAGCAAATATAAATCAAAACTTTCATTATAAATAGTATCGAGTGCTATTTGACCATTTGTAGCATGAGTTACTTCCATATTAGCATCTTCTAGCAAGTCAACTAAACTTTCACCTAGAAGTAAATCATCTTCAAGAATTAAAACTCTAATCAACACTCGCAATTGCCCAATTTAAAGCTTCTCCTGCATGCATAGGCACCACATTGGAGTATTTTTCAGGTATTACAAAAGTTCTTTTTTCTAGTGTTATCTCTTTAAATTCTGGGCAAATTCCATAAATTCTTTGTGCATTATCACTAACAAAGTCTTGTAAATTATCCAATTTATCATATTGTTCAAATATTTCACATAAAAGTTGAAGAGCTATTGGTGCTGTAAAAACTCCAGCAGCACAACCACATGACTCTTTTTTATCTTGTGGATGTGGTGCAGAATCACTCCCAAACATAACTTTTGGGTGAGCCTCTAGTGCTACTGTTAAAAGTGCATCCAAATCTTCTGGTCTTTTTGCAATAGGTTTACAAAAATTGTGAGGCATCATCATCCCACCAACTACATCATCAAGAGTTAACATAAGGTGATGGACTGTAATAGTTGCATAAAGATTCTCAAATTTGTCTAACATATCTACAGCAGCCTTAGTTGTAATATGTTCCATAACTATTTTTAGTTTAGGAAAGTTTGTAGCAAGTAGTTCATAAATACTCATAAATTCAGCTTCTCTATCCATTACAAAACCATCAGTCTCACCATGTACACAAAGTGGAATTTGCATATCACTCATTGCTTCAAGTGTTGGACGCATCTCCTCTATGTCAAAAGATGAAACACCACCCTCTGAGTTTGTAGTAATTCCAGCAGGGTAAAGTTTTATAGCTGTTATCTCATCTGCAACAGATTCTAAAAATTTTCTATCATAATTTTTATAAAAAAGAGTCATATACGGTTCAAAGTAGTCATTTGGAACTGAAGCCATAATGCGTTTTTTATAAGCTATAACATCTTCAAGTGAACTAACTGGTGGTACAAGATTTGGCATAATCAAAGCAGCTGAAAAACTATAAGCTGTAAGTGGTGCTGTATTTTCTAGCATAACTCCATCACGAAGATGTAGATGCATATCTAGGGGCATTAAAAGTGTGTGAGTTTTCATTGATTTCCTTAAATAATAATAATTTTATTAAAATATATTATATCAAAGTTATGCTAAAATGTCGAAAATATGAGGAGTTTATATTGAAAAAAATACTTATTTATGCACTTTTAATTGTAGTGTTTATATCTGGTTATGTTGTATATAAAAATGCACAAAAGATTTTGCCTTTTTATACACAACTTACACATGAGAGAGTTGGAACTGAAGTTGATTTACAATCAAATGATCAAAAAGAAGCACATTTTGTTGGCTCAGATAAATGTGTAGAGTGTCATAAAGAAAAGCATAAGGCATGGAGCCATTCAGGGCATCCAAAAATGATTCAAGATTTTAGACAAAATCCATCTGCTGTAGTTGCAGACTTTTCAAAGCTACCAAAAGATGCTAACTTTAAACTTGAAGATGCTACTTATACTATTGGCTCAAAATTCAAACAACGCTTTATGATTAGAAAAGATTTTAATAATAAAGAGGATTATGTTTTAGGAAATTATCAATGGAATGTTCAAACTGGGAAATGGCAACATTTTAAACCTTGGAAATACTGGTACAAAACAGCATATCCACATGACAATAACGCACTTCCAACTTCAAGAGCTTGTGATGGTTGTCACTTTACTGGTTTTATGTCACAAGAGAAACGAGTTGAAAAAGGTATAGCTTGTGAAGCTTGTCATGGTCCAGCATCTCTACATGTAGAGAATCCTAAATCTGCTGTATATTTAGCTACATTAAATGATCCAAAAAGACAAAATGAAGTGTGTCTTCAATGTCATATGCGTAATCGTGATATTCGTTTAAAAGATCATAATATGAGTGAAATTTATGGTGATGCTAGGGATTATCCATTTCATTATGAAGCTGGAAAACCACTCTCTCAATACAAATTACCAGCACCTTTTACACCGGGAGTTGAAACAAAAGAATTTTATGCAAATGGTGTTGGAAAGAAAAATAGAACTCAAGGAAATGAGTTTGTTCACTCAATGAAAGGAAGACATGGCATAACTTGTATAAATTGTCATAATCCTCATACACTAGAACCAACAGCACAAAAAAATACAGGCAATAAACTATGTATGAAATGTCACACTTTTGGCTCACCAATTGGTCCACATCAAGAAAATCTACAAAAGCATACTCATCATAAAGCATCTTCTAAAGGTTCATTATGTGTTGAGTGTCATATGCCAAAAACTGGACGACATACTGGTAAATCTCCACTTACTGTAAGAAGTCACATGTTTGGTTTTACAACTCCAGATGAGACTAAAAAATATAAAATGCCAAATGAAACAAATGCATGTTTTGCTTGTCATAACAAAGGTACATCCTCAAGAGATATGAAAACTTTACAAAATGATTTAGAATCTTGGGGAATGGTAGGATGGGACAAAAGACACTAGCATAAATATTTATGCAGTGTCAAATAAAGTTTATCCATATCTATTGGTTTTGTTAAATAATCATCCATACCATATTCAAAAGCTTTTGTAATATCTTCTTGCATAGCATTAGCACTTAGTCCAATTATTTTAATATTTGGATTAAGTTTTTTAATAACTTCAGTAGCTTCATAACCATTCATATTTGGCATTTGTATATCCATTAAAATTAAATTATAACTATGCTTATTAAACATATCTATAGCAATCTGACCATCATCTGCAAAGTCAATATTTATCATAGAATCTTCAAGCAGCATACTAACTACCATTTGATTCATTTTGTTATCTTCAGCTACTAAAATATTTATATTTTGCAATCTATTAATTTGACTAAGAATATCAAAATTATCTAATTCATCATCTGTATTTATTTGCTCTGGAGTATTGTCTTCTTGAAGCACAAGCGAGAAACTAAAAGTACTACCCTCGCCAAACTTACTTTCAATCCAAATTTTACCACCCATCATCTCAACAAGTTTTTTACTAATAGAAAGACCAAGACCAGTACCACCATACTTTCTACTTGTACTCATATCAGCTTGAGTAAACTCTTCAAAAAGTATAGTTATTTGTTCCTCTTTTAAACCAATTCCAGTATCTTTAACTTCAAAAGTATAGTGGTTATTTTCATCTTTAATAACATTTATATCTACACTACCCTCTCTTGTGAATTTTATGGCATTATTTACAAGATTTGTAAGAATCTGCGATATTCTAAGTGAATCTCCAAAAACATTTTTATCTTCTACACCATGAAAATTTAGAGTTAAAGATATATTATTTTCTTGAGCTTTTACAAGTAACATATTATAAACATCATGGACACAATTTTTTAGATTTATTGAAGTAATCTCTAAATTCATTTTTCCAGATTCTATTTTTGAAATATCCAAAATATCATTAACAACACCAAGTAAAATATTTGAGGCTGCGTTAACTTTATCTAGCATATATTTTTGTTTATCATTTAGTTTCGTTTTTATTATTAAATCTATAAGTGAAACAATACTATTTAATGGTGTTCTAATCTCATGCGACATATTTGAGAGAAACTGACTTTTAAACTCTAGTGCTTTTTGTGTTTTAGCCTTTTCTTTTTTTAATTTATCCATAATTAAAATATTTTTTACATATGACTTATAAAAGTAAAAAATAAGTGCTGCAATAACTAAAAGAATAATAAATAAAGATATTTTATAAATTAAAATAGTATTTTGAAGTGAATATTTTCTCATCTGCAAATTTACTTCTATTAAAAACATATTTCTATCATTTAGCATATATGAAAGTTCTAAAATATTATGCGTAATCTCAATATATTCCTTAGCAATATCTGGATTTTCTTGCATATTTTCAATAGAACCTACACTTACAGACAATCCATTTAAATTTAGTATTATTTTATCTATTATGCTATCTAATTCTGCAGTATCATCATAAATCTTTATTAATTTTGTAATCTCTTTTATCTCATAAGCACTAAGATAAAGAAGTTTATTTTGTTCTATAAATGCAGCTTTAGAATCCTTACTTATATGTCCAAATTTTATTAACTCTTCTATAATATTGTGAGAATGAATAGTACTTATGAGATATTCTGGAATATAGTGCGTAGCTAGAGCAGATAAAAAATAAAATTTTCTATCTTTTTCAAAAAGTAGTTTAGAAATATCGCCAATACGGTAATTTTCATGATTTGCAGCATCTAAGAATGAATGGAAATTCTCTTTGTTTGTTTTGTTTATTTTTGCTAAATTATTTACTTTTTCTAAGAAAATATCATTTTTAAATTTTGGTATTTTCTTAACATGTTTATTTATACTCTCTATGGCACTCTCAACATTTTCTTTTGATTTTTTTAAAATTTGAGGTGAACTTTCAAAGATAAGATCACCATGATACAGAGCTACTCCAATACTTAATTTATAAATATCTTTAAGATAAGCAATACCGTTTAGTTCTGTTTTTGTAGACTCAAGATAATCTTTTTTATCTTTTAATGCATAAAAATAAAAAGCATATATCAAAATGCTAATAATAAAGTAAATTAGTACAAAGGGGAATGCTTTTTTCATATTTTAAAGTGTAGCTTTAGCCTCTAAAATTAAGTCATTTATTGCTTTTTCATAAGCCTTTGCTGTTTCTTGTTGTGTTGATTCAAAACGAGTAACTAGAACTGGAGTGGTATTTGAAGCACGAACTAAACCCCATCCATTTTCAAAATTTATGCGAACGCCATCTACATCAATAATATCTTTTATTGTAGGAAAAGATGCTGGTGGATTTTGTAAAAGTTCTTTTACTCTGTCTATAATTTTAAACTTTTCATCTTCTGTTGTTTCTACTTTTATCTCCTCAGTTGAGAAAACTTTTGGTAATTTTGCAAGTTCTGCATCTAAATCAATTCCATCATGAATAAGTTCTAACATTCTAAGAGTTGCGTAGATTGCATCATCATAACCAAAATAACGGTTTTTGAAAAATACATGACCACTTACTTCACAAGCCAAGTCTGCATCTGTTTCTTTCATTTTTACTTTTAAGTTAGAGTGACCAGTTTTGTACATAATAGCGTTACATCCACGCTTTGTAAGCTCATCATACATAACTTGAGAACATTTAACTTCACCAATAACCGTTGGCTTATCCATCTTCATAGAGTATAAAAGAGCCATCATATCGCCCTTAATATTATTTTTATGAGTAAGTACTGCAATTCTATCAGCATCGCCATCATAAGCAAAAGCAATATCATTTCCATCTTCTAAAAGTTTTTTAACATCTACTAGATTATGTTCATCAGATGGGTCTGGATGATGGTTTGGAAAAGTTCCATCTGGGTCGACATAAAGTCCAGTTGTTTTAAGTTCAAGCGCTTTAAATATATCTTCAGTAACAACTCCAGCTACACCATTTCCACAATCATAAGCTATTTTTGTTGGCATTGCTTTTAAGTGTTGAAACTCTGAAACTAAAAAATCTACATAACGAGTAACTGCATCTATCTCAGTAACCTCTCTTGCATTAGGCTTGGGAATATTATCCATAGCTTCACAATCACGACCAAGAGCGTAAATATCATCACTAAAAAATGGAGCTTTATCTATTGTTATTTTAAAACCATTATATTCACTAGGATTATGACTTCCCGTAATCATCACAGAAGCTGATGGAGTAATCCCATCCCACTCTTGATAGTTTGTAAAATAATTTACTGGAGTAGGAACAAGCCCCATACCAAGAACTTTTTTACCACCAGCATTTAACCCAGCTACAAGGTACTCAAAAAGTATAGGCGAGTGACTTCTAGCGTCATAACCAACAGCTACATATTCGCCAGATATTTTTGAAGCCAACTTATAACCTATTCGTGTTACACTCTGCTCATTTAACTCTTTTTCGTAGATTCCTCTTATGTCGTATTCTCTATATATGCTCATTGATGTTTCCTCATATTATTTATATTTTATTCTTAAAAAAGATTCATTTGCTCAATATTTAACCAAGCTTGCCATAATAATGCAGTTGAGATTCCAGCCATAAAGCCAGCTAAAATATCATCACCCATTACACCAAGTCCACCTTTTGTTTCTCTATCTATTCGCCCAATCACAGATGGTTTAGCAATATCAAAATATCTAAAAAGTACAAATGCCAATATGCTTTGAATTAAAAAGCCATTTTCTAAGTTTGTAACTTCATTTATTCCAACACCCATTGCTGGGGCTACACTTAGTGCAAACCACATTCCAGCTAACTCATCTATAACAATTCGTTTATCATCATGGATGCCTGTTTTTTCTTCATATTTATTTATTGCTTTTATAGCTACTAAACTTATAAGTGCTGATGCTAAAAAAAGTGTGTAAGCATCAAAATATATAAGAATCAACATTCCAAGAGGTAAAGAAACCAATGTTCCAGCAGTTCCAGGTGCCTTTGGAAAGAGTCCGCTATATCCTAATGTTATAAAAAACCAGTTCATAATATTCCTAAGTTAGTGATGTAGTTTGATAGAGTTTCATTAACTCTAAGTAAAAATCTTTTTCCGTATGCTCTTCTAAAAGTCCAGCTACTGGAAGTAAATCATAGTAAAGTTTTTCCAAGTTTTTAAAACGATTTGGAAAAAGTTGTGAGAGTATAAAAGCACTTATCTCTTTTCGTATCAACATAGTTGGCGGTAAAATTCCAAGTTCAAGTAACTCTAAAATAGAATCAGCATGATAAGAAACTTGATGATGTTGCCCATGCGGACAGGTGTTTTTACTAACAAGCGTTGTACATTTATCGCAGTAAACATACTCACTAGCTACCGTTATATCAATATCTATTCCAACTACTTTATCGATTATAGAGTTTTTAGAGTTACAATCATAAAACATTCCAAGACCAGCATGGTTTCTACCAATAGTGAGTCTATCGCAACCATAATTTTTAGCAACAATTGCATCGATTATAATCTCATTATATCCTGCAAAAATATAACTATTTTCTAGTGGGACTATAACTACATGATTTTTAGTTAAAAAGTTATTTATAAAAAACTCTATTGTTTCTTTTCTAATTTCATAAGACAAATTTGACTCTGTATATGGTTTTAACAAAAAGATTACAAGTAAATCAGTACCCTCTAGTGCATGTCTAATAAGTCTTTCATGCGCTCTATGAAGTGGATTTGCAGCCATAACCAATGATGTAGTATGCGTAGCATCTATAAGCTTTTTAGCATCTTGTATCATCTCTTTAGATTTATTTGGTGTCTTACTTGCTAAAGTATATTCACCACTTACAGCAAGTGAACCAAGTCTATTCATAGTTGCAAAAACACCAGGGTGACCTAAATCGTCAGTACCGTATATCTGTTTGATTCTCTCTTTTGGATTAATACTAAAAACTTCCTCTACATGTAGAGTAGCAAATAAATTATTATTATAAATAATATCAAGCTCTTCACCAAACTCTAATGAACTTAAAACTTTAGAGTTTAGTTTTCCAGATGGTGCTAAAATAAAAGGAAATGGAAAAGATTTTCCATCAATAAGCCCAGTTTTTAAAACCTCTTGAGATTCTTTTTCATTCATTAAAGACTTAGCTGGTAATAACAAGCCATTCTTTAAAAGTTCAAGTGCTGATGCTGCCTCTTTATCTATATAAAGGGTTTTATTTTTTCTTGACGATATCATATTTTTTTCGTTTTTCCCATAAACTTTTACGGCTAATTCCTAGTTTTTTAGAAAGCTCCGTATCTGGAAATTTATGTTGGTAATTTAGTACTATAAATTTTACATAATCTTCAATAGGTAAAATTTCACCTTGATCAAAGATATTGTTTTGTGTTCTAATCTCTAATACATTTAAATCTTCATCTTCAATCTTGTCAGTAGTAGATATAATAACTTTTTTATCAGCAACTAATGCATAAAAAGTTTTTCTATCCCCTTTTTTAAGTGTTTGAAAATCAATAATATATATTAATGAATTCATCCCAAAAGATTCTATCTCTGCCATTGCTTTTGGATTGCTAAGACTTACAAAATTTAGTGCAATGTTGTTTTCTCTTGCATATTCAAAAGCATAAGAATCAGAATGTTTTTGATAAGATGAAGATATATAAAGTGGAAAATCAATATTTGAAAAATCGTGTTCACCACTTAATGAAGCAAAAGTATGTGTTAAGTATTTATCATAAGCCTCATTTCTCTTTTTTAATTTTTCATAATCTTGATAATGATTTATTTTTCTAATTAACTCTTCAATCATAAATGGTTTAAGTATATAGTCTTTTGCACCAGCAGCTAAAGGTTTAGAGACAGTGTCGTTACTTATATATGAAACCATTAAGATTACAATAGACTTTTTAAATGTTTCTATAACAGGATTAAAATCTTGACCGTTAATGTTAGTTGAAAGTAAAACAACATCATAGTTGTTACTTTTTATTGCATCTTTTGTAGATGTACACATCTCACAAACATGTCCAAGCTCACCTAGTTTTGTAGCTATACTTTGAGCTAGATATACTTCATTTTCTATAATTAATATTTTCAATTTTATTTCGTCCAATCATAATATTTTAAATTTGCGTTTGCTATAACACCAACACCTTCACCACGCCCAATAAAGCCTAGTTTTTCAGTTGTTGTTGCTTTAATATTTACTCTAGCACTATCTACATGTAGAAGCTTGCTAAGAGTTTCTCTCATTTGAAGTTTATATTTACCAATTCTAGGTTTTTGTGCAGCTATTGTTAAATCAATATTTACTATACTAAAACCAAAATGGTATATTTTTGTAACAACTCTACTTAGTAATTCTTTAGAATCTATACCTTTATAAGCATCATCATTATCAGGAAACATCATCCCTATATCACCCATTCCCCCAGCCCCTAAAAGCGCATCAATAAGTGCATGAATAGCGACATCACCATCACTATGAGCAATAAAGCCATAATCTGCTTCAATCTTAACTCCACCTAGATACATCTCTTTGTCATCACCAAAGGCATGTACATCAAAACCAGTTCCAGATAGTATGTCACTTGATGGTTTACTTAGACAAGCCAAGTCTTTTAAATCTTTTAAATGAGTGAGTTTTAGTGCGTTTTCTTCACCTTTTATAAACTCCCTACTCCCACCATTTGCTACAATAGCTGAACTTTCATCTGTAAATTCTTCTTTTGTATTAAGTGCATCTTTTAATGCTTTTGTTAGTGAGAGTTGTGGAGTTTGAATGCGTTTTACTTTATCTCTATCAATTGTTTTATCTTCATAAACTATAGTATCTGTTACATTTAGATAAGGGACTATACAATCTGATGAACCAATTTTAGCTATAATTCTTTGTAAAAAATCTTCACTAATGCAAGAGCGAGCAATATCTGAAACTAAGACATATTTACTCTGTACATGTAGCAATGCATTTTTTAAAGATGCTTGTCTAGTGTTACCACCCTCTACAAATGTATAATTTGCATAGTGTTTCATAAATGAAATATCATCTTTTGACGAAGTTATTATAATTTTACTAAAGTGTTTAGTATCGCTACATCTATCTGCTACTTCTTGCCATAAAGGTGCGTGGTTTATGCGAATCCACTGCTTTTTAACATCTAGTTCAAAACGACTAGAACTACCAGCAGCAAGTAAGATTAGTGTTAAATCAGCCAATAAAACCCCTCAATTTTAAAAGTGTTACGAAATTATACACTTTTTTTTATTTGTTATGCTTAAGTTAAAGTGCTTTATTTATTAAATTAATAAACAAATCATCCACTTAATCTTATATTAACTTTATTTGATTATATTTCCACATACTAATAATATATACTAATAAATATTTAGGAGATTACTATGAGAAGTTCATGGGTAAAACAAAGAGAAAACGATCCAGTTAGAACTCAAATGTACTATGCCAGACAAGGTATTATTACACAAGAAATGCAATATGTTGCAAAAGTAGAAGATTTGGCTCCTGAATTAGTCCGTAGCGAAATTGCAAGAGGACGATTAATTATACCAGCGAATGTAAATCATAAAACACTAGAGCCTATGGCAATTGGTATTGCCTCTACATGTAAGATAAATGCTAACATTGGTTCATCTGCTATAGCTTCAGATGTACAAGGTGAAGTTGAAAAGATGCAAGTTTCTCAACACTACAAAGCCGATACTGCTATGGATTTAAGTACTGGTGGTGATTTAGATGAGATTCGTAAAGCTGTAATTGAGTCTTCAAAGATTCCTATTGGGACAGTGCCAATTTATCAAATATTACATGATGTTGGAAATAAAATAGAAGACTTAACTATAGAGGTTATGCTTGAAGTACTAGAGCGCCAAGCTCAACAAGGTGTATCTTATTTTACAATTCACGCTGGTTTCTTACTTGAAACTATGCCTAAAATTGCAAAGCGTAAGATGGGTATTGTAAGTCGTGGTGGTTCTTTAATGGCTGCGTGGATGATGCACTACCATAGAGAAAATCCTTTTTATACTGCGTATGATGAGATACTAGATATTTGTGCTAAATATGATGTAGCACTAAGCCTTGGTGATTCGCTTCGTCCAGGTTGTTTAGCTGATGCTAGCGATGATGCACAATTAGGTGAGCTTAAAGTGCTTGGAGATTTAACTCTTCGTGCATGGGAGAAAAATGTTCAAGTAATGATAGAGGGTCCAGGTCATGTTCCACTAAATCAAGTTGAAAGAAACATGAAACTTCAAAGAGAACTTTGTCACGAAGCTCCTTTTTATATTTTAGGTCCATTAGTTACAGATATTGCAGCTGGTTATGATCATATAAGTTCTGCAATTGGTGCAGCTGTTGGTGGATGGCATGGTGCTTCAATGTTATGTTATGTAACACCAAAAGAGCATTTAGGTCTTCCAAATGCTGATGATGTTCGTGAAGGAATTATCGCTTACAAAATTGCAGCTCATGCTGCTGATATAGCCCGTGGTAGAAAAGGTGCTAGAGATGTTGATGATGAGATGAGTGATGCTCGTTATGGTTTTGACTGGGAAAAACAGTTTGAGCTTGCACTTGATAGTGAAAGAGCTAGAGAATACCATGATGAAACTCTTCCTCAAGATGTATTTAAAGAAGCAGAATTTTGTTCTATGTGTGGACCTAAATTTTGTTCATACAAAATTACTCAAAACATAATGGATAATCCAGAGGGAATCGAGAGAATTATTGCTGAATCTAAAGCAAAAGAGGAAGCTGAAGCAGAGTTAGCTTAAGGCTCCTTTGCACTGAAACTTAACACTTTATAATAAAAATCAAATTAATTTTTTAAATAAGACAATTTTTGTCTTATTTATGATAAAGTGTCATTTAATAAAGATTTATACTGATAAAAGGAAAATAATAAATGACTAATGAAATCGTAACTGAAGCATTATCAAAAGTTTTATATCCAGGTTTTACTAAAGATATAGTAACTTTTGGTTTTGTAAATAATATAACAATCAATGGAACTGATGTTAGCTTTAATGTAGATATTACTTCAAGCGCTCCAGAAGTTGCACAACAAATTACTGATGATGCTACAACTGAGTTAAAAGCTGTAGGTGCTACAAATGTAACTTGTAATGTTCAAGCTCCAAAAATGCCAGAAGCTCCAAAGCCAAAAAGTAAAAATATTGCTCCACATGTAAAGAACTTCTTAATGGTTAGTTCTGGTAAAGGTGGTGTTGGTAAATCTACTACATCTGTAAATATTGCTATTGCACTTGCTGCTCAAGGTAAAAAAGTAGGATTATTAGACGCTGACATTTATGGTCCAAATATCCCTCGTATGATGGGTGTATCTGATGTTAAACCTGAAGTAAATGGTAATAAAGTTCTTCCTATTAAAGCGTATGGTATCGAGATGATGTCAATGGGTTCACTTATGGAAGAGGGTCAATCTTTAATGTGGCGTGGTGCTATGATTATGAAAGCTATCGAGCAATTCTTACGCGATATTTTATGGTCAGAATTAGATTGTTTAGTTATCGATATGCCTCCAGGAACTGGTGATGCTCAACTTACTTTAGCTCAGTCTGTACCTGTTACTGCTGGTCTTACGGTAACAACTCCACAGTCAGTATCTTTAGATGATTCTCGTCGTTCTTTAGATATGTTCAAAAAACTTGATATTCCTATTGCTGGAATTGTTGAGAATATGAGTGGATTTATTGCTCCAGATACTGGTGTT
>Ga0256826_1000877_pt1 | contig 18756 bp, 21 predicted proteins | sample CV79metaG_FD_185975 | JGI IMG/M metagenome (GOLD analysis project Ga0256826, IMG submission 185975) | Hydrothermal vent microbial communities from East Pacific Rise, Pacific Ocean - CV79 | ecosystem: Environmental > Aquatic > Marine > Hydrothermal vents | place: Pacific Ocean: East Pacific Rise...
CTCAAAACCTAAAAGTCTTACCTTATGTGCATGAAGCATCACACGTTTTGAACGACGTCCACCATACTGTTCATCACCTATAATTGAGTGGTCAACATAACGAGCATGTGCACGAATTTGGTGTGTACGTCCATGATGAATCACACACTTTACCTTTGTTTTATTTGCACTCACAATATCAGGAGTAAACTCTGTTCTTGCAGGTTTTCCCTTTGATGTAACATTTGAGTAAGCTTTGTTATTTTTCTTCTGTGTTAGGATTGGCTTATCTACCTCTATAGGCTCAGCCATGGTCCCCTCTAACCAAGCGATATACTCTTTATAAACCTTATCTTGTTTAAACTCTTTAATCGCTTTCTCACGAAACTCTTCATTTTTAACAAGCATTAAAACACCACTTGTTTCGCGGTCAAGTCTATGAAGTAAAACAGCTGGTTTATACATTCGCTCCATCTCATCAGAGTTGACATAAGCTGGTTTATCGACTACCAAAATATCATCATTCTCAAAAATTACTTTTGCTTTTTCAATTTTCATCACTCTAAAGATTGTTTTTGCATCAATCTCACCACGAGCTATCATAACTTTACGATTTCCAATGTAAACTAAACCTCTATCTATCATAGACTTTGCTGCGGAATTTGAAATTCCCTCTTGTGTTGCTAAAATTTTATATGCTTTTTCATTTGCCATAATTATATTCCTTAATTTATTTCATAAATCAAGGGAACCTTCCATTTGATTTATACAATAAAGGAACAAGTCCCTTTATTTACGCTAAGACCACTTGGGTCACTAAAGCTAATCTCTTGCGAGATAGATTCTAACTGTTTAAAATTTTATCTATTATTGGTTTGAGGTTTATACTCTCTTCAACCACTGAGTTAGGGAGTTCTTTTGTTTTTATAAGTGCCTTATAAATCTCTTCACTCTCAACATATTGAACATGATGCACATACTTGAAAAGCTCCTTTTGGTGAAAAAAGTGTTTTCCTGTAATGATTTTACATCCAAAATATGCAGGTTCTAGTGGATTGTGTCCACCAACATCATCTCTAAATGCACCGCCTAGTATCGCCACATCACTAATATTGTAAATATTATTTAACTCACCCATCGCATCAATCAAGATTAAATCACTCTCAAACGCGGTCGTCTCTGAAAATCGGCTTAGACTCAAGTTATACTTAGAAGCATAATCTTGCATAAGCTCATATACTTCATTAAATCGTTCAGGGTGACGAGGGACAATTATCAGTTTTGTCTCACCTTGTTCATAATACTCAACAAAGGAGTTTAAAACAGCTTCTTCTTCACCTGAGTGAGTACTACCTGCAACTATTGTTTCAGTAGTTAGCTTCTCATACTCTTTACTCTTTTTAATCTCTCCCGCTAGTTTAATATTTCCAATAACTTCAATATTCTTAGCACCTAATGCGATAAAGCGGTTTTTATCTACTTCACTCTGAGCATAAACCATCTCAACACGAGAGAGCATTTTTTTATAAAACCATGCAAGTTGCAGATATTTTTTTACACTCTTGTCAGAGATTCTTGCATTAAGTAGAACAACTTTTGTGCCTCTAAGATGTGCCCATGCTATAAGCATAAACCAAAACTCTGCTTCCAAGATAACAAGTAATTTCTGCTTCTTCATCCAAAATGGGAGTAACATCTCATAAGGCAAATATCTAACATCAGCATCATACTTTTTAGCCTCAGTTTGACCAGTATGAGTTATGGTTGTAATCTTTATCTCTTTATCTTCAAGCTCATTTAAAAGTGGTTTGAGAGCTCTTGCTTCACCAAGTGAACAGACATGAAACCAGATACCGTTAGAATTTTTAAATTTAGGATTGTTAAAAAGAAAAAAACGCGAGGGGATTGATTGTCTATATTTGGCTTTAAAAGAGAGGATTATTAAAAGTGGTAGTGCTATAATATAGAGCACTGCACTTAAAATAAAATAGAAAACAAAAAATGGCGACAAGGCCTACTCTTCGTTAACTTTCACAAAAAGGATACGACCACAGTGTGGACACGTTGTAATATCTTCTGCTTTTATAACATCTGCATAAATTTTATCACTAATAATCATGTGACAACCCATACAAGCCTGTTCTTCAACTGGGACAACAGTAGAGTTTTTAGCCCAACGACGAATTTTTTGATAAAAAGCTAAACCTTTTTGATTTACCGTTCCAAGTAGCTTCTCTTTTTGAACAAAAACTTTCTGTCTTTCAGAGTTAATAAGAGTAAGTTTTTCATCTACATCAGCCTTAACAGCTTCTAAGTTTATAGTCAACTCTTCAAGTGAAACTTTTGCAGCTTCAACTTGCTCTTTTTTAGACTCAATAATTTTCTCTAAACGTTCAATCTCCTCATTTGCAAAAGTTACTTGCTCCTTAGCAATCTCTTCTTCAAGTTGAAGTGACTTCATCTCACGTTCTGTTTTAATTTCACTACTTTTTTTAGAATTTTCTTCAAGTTTTTGAGAAAGTTCTGCAAGATGAAGTTCATTTTTACTTTTTTTAAGCTCTTCATCTCTAATTTCATTGCTTAAATTCTCAATATCTGTATTAATTGCTTGAGTTTTTGCAAGAGCTGCTTCATAATTGTAATTTGCTTCTTCGATTTGTGGCTCAAAAGCATCGATTTCTTTATCGACTTGAGATAGATCTATAAGTTGCTGTAAGTGCTGGTTCATTGGACTCCCTTTGGGTTTTTACTTGGTACCATTTTTACAATAAATAGTATTAAATATATGAAAATGGGTTTTCTGATGACGCAATTATAACTTCTAAACCTAAAATTTTCAAATGTTTTGCTAAAATTTGCGCAAAAAAGTGCTCACTTTCATAATGACCGATGTCAATAAGTGACAAATTTATACTTTTTGCATACATCGCATCATGATATTTTATATCACCTGTTAAAAAACAGTCTGCATCTATTTCAGGAATTAATGAACATCCAGAACCTGTTGTAAATGCAACTTTTTTAATCACTTCACTGCACTTAACTGTTTTAGCTATAGGTAGATTAAAGGCAGAAGAAACTTTCGAAGCAAAGGTATCAAAATCTTCATTAACATCCAGATAAGCGATAAATCCATCTTTTTTTACAATTTCGTATCCTAAAACCTCTGTTGCTACATAATCATTAAGATGAGTAATATCAAAATTTGTATGCATCGCAATATTTGATATATTTTTACGAATCATCTTATGAAGTAGATTTGAAGGGTATTTCTCAAAATCAAGTTGCTTAAGTCCTGAAAAAATAAGAGGATGGTGTGTTATAAGAAGTGTATTCTCATCAAGTGAGTCTATTAACTTTTCATCTACATCTATACTAACTACAATCGTACTTATATCTTGAGAAAAACTACCAACTATAAGACCGGAATTATCCCACTTTTCTTGAATCTCAAAAGGAGAGAGTTCATTTAAAAAACTATAAATCTCTTTTACATTCATCTTCTATAACTCCTTTTTGCGCGTTTACAGCGAACATAGATTGAGCGTTTATGCGAAAGTTCATCCTCTTTAAACTCAAAAAGTTTTGTATCTTTCATCAACTCAACAAGTTTCTTATGTCCGTAAGTTCTTGGGTCAAACTCTGGAGATTTATTTGCTATAACATTTCCAATAGAGGCTAAATAGGACCAACCTGAATCATCAGCAGAGTCCTCTACTGCATTTTGAATAAGAGCAAGAGTTTTAGTATCTTTCATAATATTTTTATGTTTACTCTGCTCTACTTTCACCTCATCTGGCACACAATCTCTAAGATTCTCAGTATAGATAAACTTGTCGCAAGCTCCCATAAAAGCCTTAGGTGTTTTTTTCTCTCCAAACCCATAAACAACAAGTCCATTCTCTCGTATACGTGAAGCAAGTCTTGTAAAATCACTATCACTTGTCACTATACAAAAACCATCAAAATGTTTCGTATAAAGTAAATCCATAGCATCTATAATCATCGCACTATCAGTTGAGTTTTTACCTTGAGTGTAGGCAAACTGTTGAATGGGCTGAATACCATGTTCTAACAAAACTTTTTTCCAACCAGAGAGTTGTGAAGAGGTCCAATCTCCATAAATTCTCTTCACACTAGCAATACCATAGTTTGCTATTTCACCCAACAACCCCTCTATAATACGAGGTTGAGAATTATCTGCATCTATAAGAATAGCAAGTCTGTTTTGTCTACTTTTCATTATCTAACTTTTCTAGTTCATCTCTTGCTTCTACGAAGTCAGGGTTTAACTCTATAGCTTTTTCATACATAGTAGCGGCCTCTTCATAACTCTGCATATCTACTAATAGGTTTCCGTAGTTATAGTATGTAATAGGGTTCTCACTATCTATATCTAATGAAGCTTTGAGGTGTATTTTTGCTGATGTATACTCCCCATTTATTCTATAAATAGATGCCATTGAGTTGTGAATATACTCATTCTCTTTATCTAATTCCAGTGCTTGTTTATAGTACTTTATCGCCTCTTCATTATCTCCACTTTTTTGAAGTATATAGGCTATTTTAAAGAGTATTTCTGAGTTATTTGGCTCTTTTGCATCGGCTTCATTTAGAAGGGCTAGTGCTCTTACAAAATCTTCCTCTTCAAAGGCAGTATCTGCTTTTTGAACAAGTGCTTCTGGGCTAAATGTTGAAAATGCATTAGCACTTCGACTCTCTTCCTGTGATTCTTGATTATCATGGTTTTGATTTTCTGAATCTTGTGGCTCTTGAAGAGTCTGTATATGTTCATAAATTTTAAATGCAAAAAAAGCCGAAGCTCCGAGCATTAGTAGTTGAAAAACTGTCATTTTTATATCCCTTTAGTAGTTGTAAGTAATTTTGTATTCATTAACTCTATAAACTGTAGTGGGTCCACCTGTACCGCGTTTATTCTAACTGCAAAATGTAAATGAGGACCCGTTACTCTTCCACTTTGACCTGATAAACCGATAACTTGACCTTTTTTAACTCTCTGCTTCACTTTAACATCAAAAGCACTCATATGAAAGTAGCAGGTGTAAATACCTTGACCATGATCGATGAGAACTGTTCCACCTGAGTAAAATCTATCTTTAACAAGGGCTACAACACCATCATTACTTGCAATTATAGGAGTCCCTACTTTAGCTCTAAAGTCTGTTCCGCTATGATATCCTTTAAGTGAACCGTTATAAACTCGTGCCTTCCCAAAGTCACTTGTTATAAAAGTATCAAGTGGCAGTATAAATTTTGAGCTTATATAACTCTTAGGTGTTACAGTTCCATAGACTCTCATAGCCTCTGCATACTCTTTAGAGATTCTTTTTTTTGTCTCTTTACCTTGAGGGTTTACCTTAGACTTACTAACGCTAATCTCCTCTTTTTTATACTTTCCATCTTCTACTTTTAAAAATATAAATTTTGAGTGTAGGCTTTTATTCTCTTTGTAACTAATCTTTATCTTCTCATTGCTCAATTTTTGGTAGTAACTCATAGGAACAAGTGCATAAAGTTTTGTATCATCAAGAGGATGATTAAATATTTTAAATCTTTTTTTACCATGCTTAATATCTTGATACTGCACCCCACTCTCTTTTTTAAACTCTATAAGAGTAGTTCTTCCATTTGAGGTTGTAGAGTCTGAGATAATTGGACTAAATGCGAAAAGAGAAGATAGAAGAAGAGTAATCAGAAAAAGAGACTTCACTAGTAATCCTTCATCGCTCTTTGTATATCGCGTTTCATATCTTTTTCCTTAAGATCCTGGCGTTTATCGTGTGTCTGTTTACCTTTGGCTATGGCAATTTGAAGTTTTGCTATATTTCTGTCGTTAAAAAAAAGCTGCAGTGCTACTATTGTGTAACCATCTCTTGTAACTGCTTTTAAGAGTTTTTCTATCTGCTTTTTATGTAAAAGAAGATTTCTTGAACCTCTCTCTTCATGTCCATAGAAGTGGTGTGTAGTCTCTAATCGTCCTATATGTGCATTAAAAAGAACTGGTCTATCTTTTACAAACTTTATAAAACTATCTTTTAAGTTTACACGATGTGCTCGTATACCCTTGACTTCACTTCCTGTTAAAACAAGTCCAGCTTCAAACTTCTCCTCAATGAAGTAGTCATGATATGCTTTTTTATTCTTTGCTATTGTTTCACCCATTATTTACTCTTTTTCCTTTTTAACCCTAAAAAAACTACTCCCACTCCCACTAAAGTGAAAACCTACTCTATAGTGCTGTTTTAACTCTTTGTACTCTCTAAGTGCTGGTTCAAAGAGGTCATTTGCCTCAGATGGGCTCATTGTACTTAGTATCTCGGAGGAAGGGGTCTCTTTAAGTTTTTGAGTCTCAAAACCATCTATAGGAGCATAGAACTCTTCTCTGTACGATATGTAAACTTTAGGGGTACTTATTTGAACATCTGGAGTATATGTTTCTATGTTTAATAGTTCCTCTTTATACTCCTCTACAATTTCACCTATACCACTTACATTTGCACTATCATAGCCATAGATAAAAAATGGAACATCTGCTCCCACTTTTAAACCTATTAGAGCTAACTCTTTGGTGCTTAGTCCCAAATGTAAAACTTCATTACACATCTTAAGATAAGTTGCAGCATCACTACTTCCGCCTCCAAGTCCTGCAAATGCAGGAATAGACTTCTCTACTTTAACAGCATGAGTCCTCATTAATTTTTCTAAGGCTTCTGAATTTGTTGCTTGCTTGAGTGCAAAATAGGCTTTATAAATGGTATTTTGTTCTCTCTTACAAGAGAAATCACCAATTATTTCAAAATCTTCACTTGTCTTAGAAACAAAAGAGAGTTCATCATATAAGTTTTTAAGTCGCATAAAACGTGATACTATCTCATGGTAGTCACCGCGTTTACCTGTGATTTTTAAAAAAATATTTACTTTTGCATAAGCCTTATAAACTTTCATCTAAAGATTTACTTTTTAAGAATCTGGCTAAGCATATTGATATTTTTAGAATCTGCTTCTTTGGAGGCTGCGATATTAGACTCTTTGACATCTTCTAAGAGTTCACTTCTTACAATTGATACACTTGATGGAGCATCAATACCAAGCTTTACTACACCCTTTTCAATTGAGATAACTTTAACTATAACATCATCACCAATAACTATAGATTCATCTAATTTTCTTGCAAGTACTAGCATGTGTATATCCTACCTAATTCATATTTTACTGCATTGTCTATAACATTTATTATGGATATATTATCGCCATTATCTAGCCAATAGTATCCCTCATTTTTTATCTCTAAGTCATCTAAAGCAAGAACTCTTCCATATTTTACATTTTCCTCATCACCTGTATATCTGTTAAGTGGAATATTGAGTGATTTTTTAATATCTAAAGGCTTCTCTTCATCATAAATAAACTGACCTTCACAGGTTCTCTCTAGTGCACTTAGACTTCCAGACTCTACTCCTAAGCTCTGTGCTATTATACGACCCAATGAACGTATGTATGTCCCTTCTGAAACTGTCGCTTCAAAAGTTACAAAAGGGTGACAGTAGTGAAGAAGTTTAGTTTCATAAATGGTAGAGTTTATTTTATTTAGCACTACTTTTTTACCAGCACGAGCCAAATCATAAGCACGTTGCCCATTGATGCGTTTAGCACTAAAGATTGGTGGTTCATACTCTAACTTACCCTCTAAAGAGTTCACCGCGTTTAAGACCTCTTCATTTTTCAACTCTTCTAAAATATCGACACTCTCTATCATTTCAGTATCTAGTGAATCACTATGAGCCCCTAACCAGAGAGTCGCTCTATATGTTTTTGGAGTTTTATTTAAAAAGCGAAAAAGTTTTGTATGCGAACCAAAACCTATAAGGAGAACTCCCTTTGCAAAAGGATCAAGTGTTCCAGAGAAACCTGCTTTTTTATTTTGATACTTTCTTTTTAACTGTGAGAGAAAAAAATTAGAGCCAATTCCTGTCGGTTTATAAGCGACAAAAAGTCTGTTCATTAGAGTCTTTCTACAAAAGATGCAAGAATATCGCGTTTAGTACCTGCAAAGTTTATCTGGAGTTTAAACTCACGACCTGATTTACTTACACCGGTAACTCGGCCTGTTCCAAAGATTTTATGTCTTACTAAATCACCTTTTTTAAATGCGGTGTTTTTCTCAACTATAAGGGACCCAGCACAGAGTCCCGCTTCATTAAAAAATCTACTTTTTTGCAGGTCACTTCTACGACCTTTATAAAATCTACTTCCAGCATGAGAGAGAGTAAGAGTATCTTTTGCACGAGTAAAAGATACATATCCTAAACGACGCTCCTCTTCTAAGTCACTTCCATCACCCACAAGAGGTAAAAACCCCTCTTCTATACCAACTATAAAAACATGGCCAAACTCTAAACCTTTTGAGGCATGAATACTCATCATGTATATAGATTCACCTTCAACTTGATCTTGTTCACTCTGAAGTGTAAGCTCATTTAAAAACTCATCTAATGATGATGTAGGATTATTTTTTACAAAATCACGGAAAAGTCCATAAAACTCATCCATATTTGAAATTCTATCTGATGCATCTTGCATACCCTTGTAGATATCTTTGAGCGAAAAAGTATCTTCTAAAATATCTATAAACTCATAGGTCGACTCTGAAACCGCCTTTGCAACACTCTTGATATCTTTTATAAACTTTTTGAGTGTCCCTGCATTTTTCTTTCTTACAAGAGCTTCTAAGTCCGAGAGTAAAGAAGAATCAATATACTCAAAAATAGATTTTGCTGCCCCATGAGCTGCTAACTCTATCTTATCTATACTCGCCTTTCCAAGACCGCGTTTAGGTTTGTTAATGATACGTTTAATAGAAAAATCATCATGAAAATTTGTAATAACCCTTATATAAGAGATAAGATCTTTGATCTCAGCTCTATCATAAAAGCGAAGTCCACCCACAAGTTTATAGGCAATTCCAGCTCTATTTAAACCCTCTTCAATAGAACGTGAAAGTGCATTTACACGGTATAAGATTGCAATATCTTTGGCTCTTACACCAGAGTCTAAAAGTTTGTTAATATGTGTAGCAATTTTTCTTGCCTCTTCATTCTCATCATTTGAGTTTAAAACTGTAATATCTTCACCCGAACCACGTGTCGGAATCAGCTTTTTTCCTAAACGCGAACGATTATGTTCAATAAGTGCATTTGCAACTTTTAAAATTGGCTCACGGGAACGATAATTCTCTTCAAGTTTAAAAGTTTCAGTTCCAAAAAAATCTTGATCAAACTCCATAATATTTCTTATGTGAGCTCCACGCCATCCGTAAATACTCTGGTCATCATCACCAACAACACAGATGTTATTATGAGATGTGCAGAGCTTTTGAATCAACTTCAGTTGCAATTCATTTGTATCTTGGTACTCATCAACCATAATATACTTATATTTTTCACTTGTTATGCGAGCTAAGTCTGGGTTCTCATCTAAAAGCTTATATGTCAGTGAAATCAGATCATCAAAATCGACTAAGTTATTTTCATGAAGATAGTTCTCATACTCCTCATAAACTTTTGCTATCTGCTGGTAGTTGTAGAGTTCAGCTTGTTTGTAGGCATCATCTGGGGTAAGCAGTGAGTTTTTATAACGTGATATTTCACTTGCTATTAGAGGTGTTGGAATTTCTGAATTAATTTTTTTAATAATTCTTTTTTTATCGTCTGTATCAATAACAACAAAGTTATTTTGTCTCTTTAAAAGATGAATGTTAAACTTTAAAAAGAGTAAACCAAACTTATGAAAAGTACATAGAAGTGGTGGGTATGCACTATTTTGAATCATATTTAAAGCACGCTCTTTCATCTCTTTGGCTGCTTTGTTTGTAAAGGTAAGTGTTAAAGTGTTTGAGGCAGGAATACCTAAACCCTCTACCAAGTAAGCTAAGCGTGAGATGATTGTAGTTGTTTTTCCACTCCCAGCCCCTGCTAAAATAAGTACTGGACCTTCAGTTCTTTTAACGGCATTTGTTTGAGACTCATTTAATGTTTCAAATATTTTTTCCATAATTACCACTATTTTTTTCAGATTTGTCTTAATTATTAATATTATAACTAAATATGAGTAAATTATTACAAAACTATTGCATTAATTATAATTATGAGTTATACTTTTATTATCAATATTACTTATAGGAATTATTATGTTAAAAGATTTTGCTAAATTACAGACGTTTTTAATGGTTATTAAAGAAAAGAGTTTTTCCAAAGCGTCTGCTAAATTAGGTATCTCTCAACCTGCTGTTACACAGCAAATCAAATTTATTGAAGAGTATTTAGACACAAGAATAGTTGAGCGTAAAAAGAATGGTATTTTACTTACAAAAGAGGGTGAAGACCTCTATAGAATAGCACAAAGACTTGAAAAATCTATAGCAAATAGTGAAAAAGAACTTCTAAAAATTATAAATAAAGAGTTTACTTTCGTTATGGGTTCTTCCTTTGCCATAGGAAACTATATCCTTCCAAACTACCTCGGAGAGATTAAAAAAAGAATTGATAACGAAGTTTTTATGAATGTTGCACTCTCCTCTGAAATTGTTGACCAATTAGAAGACAAAAAAATAGATGTTGCACTTATTGAGTCTCCTGTATTTAGAGATGGTATCATCTATAGAGAGTGGGTTGAAGATGAACTTGTAGTGTTTTCTAACCAAGCAATTAAAAAGCACCTCTCTGCTGAAGATTTAATGGACTGTGACTGGATTTGTCGTGATGAGGCTTCTCACACTAGAAAACTAACTGCTGAAGTTTTTGAAGAGATTGGTGTTCAGTGTAATAACTTTAATGTTATGGCTGTTTTAGCAAGTCCAACTGCTATTAAAGAGACAATTATGCATGCTGATAAGAACTCTGAGAGACCTCTTGTTTCTATCATGTCAAGACACGTAATTAAATCAGAACTTGAGAGTGGAATGCTCTATGAGGCAAGACTTAAAAACTATAAAATAGAGAGAAAATTTTACATTGCTTACTCAAAAGAGAGAAAGCATGATGCTTTTGTTGATAATGTTGTAAATTATCTACTATCACTTAACAAAATATAAATCTTCATCTCCTCCCTTTTAGGGAGAAAATCAATAATACTTTATTTAATAAACTTTGAATTTTCAGGATTAGCTAAAAAAGATGCCATTGAGTTCTTAACTCCAGAATTCTCTGGCTCTTTTTTTAGCTCTTGAGTTTTTTTGTAAACAGATAAGTTTATAAACACGGGTGATTCATCTACAATAAGTTGCATGATGCTAAGTAGAGGAACACTTACAACACTCCCCAAGTTATCAGCTCCAAAACCTGCTTCAAAGATTAGATAATCACCATCAATACGGGCAGTCTCAAAAGTATAACCGGCTAAAAAGAAAAGTGTTAAAGGACGAAATTCGGAGTTTATCCTCTCTGGCAGTTCTGGTTCAAAAGAACACTCTTCAATTTTACAAAGAATGCCAAAGTTCTGCTCCTTAGAAAAAAAGTGCATCACTAAGTCTTGAATACTCTTTTGCATTATAAGTGCAAATTCTCTATCTTCTATTACATTTTCTAACAAAATAGTTCCCTTATATTCTCTTGTGCTATTATATCAAAATCTATCATCGCGTTTAACAGTGCTACCTCACTATACTCATATATTTCATCTAAATGTATATCTTTTTCTACTATTTTACCCTCATCCAAGAGTCTTGCCCTTGTTGTACCTTTTAAAAGCGGTGATGCAGGTGTATACCATACTTCATCTCTGTAAAGTGCGATATTTGCTATGCTTGTATCTGTTAGAAAAGAATTTTTGACGATTAGAATCTCATCATATCTCCCTCTTCTTGCATAGAGTACATTAATCTCTTCTCTATTAGTAGACTTTAATGAGTACTCAATATCATCGTCATAAATTATTTTCAGTTGAGTAATGTCGCGTTTAACATACTTGTGATAACTTACCTCAACAGTATCAACTGTATAAACTAATCTACATCGGTATAAATCTAAATCTGGAGGAGTGATAAATTCAGACAAATTTTTATATGTACTAATGCCAAGAGAGTTTAAGACACTCTCATATCGTTTTTGATGATACTCAAGATGAAAGATCTCGCCATTTTCAACCTTGATAGTCTCTAAATAGGAGTTATTCTTCACTAAACAGTGCCGTACTTAAATATCTCTCACCCGTATCACAAAGAATGGTTACAAGAGTTTTTCCTGCAAATTCAGGACGCGATGCGACCTGCATTGTTGCCCATACATTTGCACCAGCAGAAATACCTACAAGTAAGCCCTCCTCTTTTGCTAACATCTTTGCAGTTTGTATAGCATCTTCATTTGAGACTTTAATAACCTCTCCATATGCAGCTCTATCTAAAATATCAGGAATAAATCCAGCTCCGATACCTTGAATCATATGAGGTCCACCACTCTCTCCAGATAAAACTGCTGAAGCTTCCGGCTCTACTGCAAAAATTGCTATATTTGAAATTTCCTCTCTTAAAACTTGTGAAGTTCCAGTAAGTGTTCCCCCTGTTCCAACTGCAGCGACAAAAGCATCGATCTCTTTATCTGTATCTTCTAGTATCTCTTTTGCTGTTGTTAACATATGGATTTCTGGATTTGATGGGTTTTGGAATTGCTGTAGTACTACTGAGTTATCTATCTCATGCTGTAACTCATTTGCTTTATTGATTGCCCCATTCATGCCTTCTGTAGCAGGAGTTAAAACAAGTTTAGCTCCTAGTGCTTTTAAAAGGTTACGTCTCTCTATACTCATAGACTCAGGCATAGTCAAAATAAGTTTAATATTTTGTGCCGCACAATTTGCTGCTAGTGCTATACCAGTATTACCACTTGTTGGTTCTATAATAGTTGTACCCTCTTTCACAACACCTGACTCTTGTGCTCGTCTAATCATATTAAAGCCGATTCTATCTTTAACTGATGATGTAGGATTCATAAACTCACACTTGCCAAGAATAGTTGCTCCGGTAAGTTTTGAAGGAGTATTTAATCTTACTAATGGAGTATTTCCTATAAGGTCTGTTATATTGTTTGCTATATTCATTATATAATTCCTTTAATTGAATGATTCTACTATAAATGAGGTAAATATGGCTAACTACTCTAGTGATGGGAAAAAACTTATTGATGTTGAGTATGATGATATCCCAACTCTTAATGATATCGTAGATGGAATGCGCGTCTTATCGACTGATAAACGAGCCGAAGATGAAAATGCCCTATTTCTACTTAAACTTGATGGAACTATCTGTGTTTATGTACTTGATGAAATATATATAGTTGGTAAAGCAGATAACTTTGATAATCTTGTTGAAGCAGTAAATGCATGGAGAGATGAAGATATTTAACGGACTCTATTTTGAGCACCCAAGTGTAGCTCTACTTCTCTTACTCTTTATTTTTTGTGCAAAGATTTGTAAAATCAGACTACCTTCTCTCTATTTTGCACATGTTGAACAGTTTATGCAAGTATCTACTGGTGCATCTAGGCTACTACTATTATTTAAGTGGCTTAGTATTACTATGATTATAGTTGCACTAATGTCACCTGTAAAAGATGAACCTTATGAACTAGCTCCAAAAAATGGCTACGAAATAGCTCTTATACTTGATGCATCAGAGTCGATGAAAGCAAAAGGTTTTGATGAAAACAACAGAGACTTAACCCGTTTTGATGTTGTCAAAGAGATAGTCTCTGACTTTATTTTAATTAGAAAAAATGACAATATGGGTATAGTTGTTTTTGGTGCTTACTCCTTTATAGCATCACCCCTCACTTATGATACCAATATTTTAAAAGGTGTAGTATCAAACCTTTACATCGGTATGGCTGGGAAATTTACAGCCCTTTTTGAATCACTTGCACAGGGTGTAAACTTACTAAAAACATCAGAATCAAAATCTAAGATTGCTATTCTCTTAACCGATGGTTACAATACACCTGATGCTGAGTTTCCTTTTGATGCAGCTATAGATTTTGCAAAAAAACAGGGTGTAAAAATTTACCCAATTGGAATAGGTGGACCTACCGAGTACAATAAAAAAATGCTACTCAAAATTGCGAAGCTAACAGGGGGAGTAGCATTTGAAGCGGTAGATGCAAATCAACTTAGTGAAGTTTATGCCAAAATAAACAGATTAGAAAAGTCGGAGATTGCAAATGAAACATTTAATTATTTAAGATACTACTATATTTTTCCTCTTCTTATTTCACTTTTCTCTCTTATGTTTTATATATTTTTTAGAAATAGAGGAGGATATAACTAATGTCTTTTTTACATCCTGAATTTTTCTATTATCTACTACCACCTATAACACTACTTTTTATATTTTTACTAATACAAAAAGAATCACATGAGTATTATTTTTCAAAAGATATTGTAGATAAACTAAGAGTAAACTCAAGTGCACTTACACTAAAAACTAGAAATAACTTACTCTTTGTTGTAGGAGTACTCATCGTTACATCAGCAGCTGAACCTGTTCTTGAAGATGGAACTGTTCGAGTGAGAGCAACAGGTGCTGACATACTCATAGCACTAGATATCTCAGACTCTATGTTAGCAACTGATGTTTATCCAAATAGACTTGACTTAGCTAAGAAAAAAGCTTTAGAGTTGATTAAAAGAGCAACGAAATATAGAGTAGGAGTTATAGCTTTTGCAAAAAATAGCTACCTTGTCTCTCCTGTGAGTTTTGATACTTCAACCGTATCCTTTTTACTTTCAAAACTAGATACATCTAACATCACTCAAAAAGGGACAAATATTTTGACTATGCTTGAGACTATAGCAAAGACTAATACAAGTACAGATAAAAAATATCTTCTTATTTTCAGTGATGGAGGAGATAAGACTGACTTCTCAAATGAAATAGCTTTTGCAAATGAGAATAATATTATGGTTTTTATTCTTGGTATGGGAACAGAGCTTGGATCATCTATTAAAAAAAGTGATGGTTCACTCATCAAGTATCAAGATAAAATTATAATCTCTAAACTTAATGACTCGATCTCTAAACTCGCTATACAAACAGGTGGTGTTTATATTCAAAATTCAATATCTTCAAAAGATATTGAAGCAATGTATAGTGAAATAATAAGCAATTCCAAATATAAAGAGCTTAAAAGCCAAGAGATACAGAGATATGTAGCTCTATTTGAGTATCCTATAATTTTGGCAATATTCATTTTACTCACCGCGTTTAGCTCTGTTAGTAAGAAAGAAAAACAGAATACATTAGCATCTCTATTTATATTTTCTACACTATTTTTAGGTACTTCTCCAGCTGTTGCAGAGATGTTCGACTTTAAAAAATTAGCCCAAGCACAGGAGCTTTATAATATACAAGATTACAACTCCTCTGCCAAAATCTATGAAAAATATGCAAAAAAAAATAACAATGCAGAGGCTTACTATAATGCAGGGAATGCTTACTATAAGGCTAAAGAGTATGCAAAAGCTTTAAGTGCTTACTCTTTTGCAGCACTTAGAGAAAAAGAGCTAAAGGCTAAAAAGTTTTCAAATATGGGAAATGCTCTTGTTCACTTAGATACAAAAAACACTTTAGAGAGAGCTGTAAAACACTATGAAGCATCACTAAGACTTATAGAAGATAAATTAATTAGAGAGAATTTAGATGCTGTTTTAAAAGCTTTAAAAGAGAGTAAAGCCAAAATAGAAGAAGATGAAAAAAAAGAGGATGAACAAGAGTACTCGGAGCAAAAAACTGATGAGAGTGGTGATGGTTCAGATGAAGCAGATGATTCGAATAACAAAAATAAAAATAAAAATCAAGAGAAGAATAAAGGCTCAAATAAAAAAAATAAATCAGACGATAATAAAAATAATAAAGAAAATTCTAACAATAAAAATAAATCTAATAAGTCCAAAAATGAAGAGAAGAGTAATAATGGCTCCGGTGATGATGGGAATGATGGAGATGCTAAACAACAGACAAAAGAGCTAAAAGATAAAAATAAAAATGAAGTCAAAAAAAACAAGAATGCTAATGCTCAATCTAGTTTAGAAGACCAAGGAATGAGTGATTTAGAAGAGGATAAATGGGTTAAAAAACTAAACTCTAAACAAAACACCTATCTCTACAGACTAAATGAAGAGATGCTGGAGAATGATGAAAAAAATGAAAAACCTTGGTAAAAGAGTATAATAAACTTCTATTAAATTTCAATATATAAAGAGCTATCCAATGATCAAAGAACTGTTACCTCTCATCCTAATAAGTACTACCCTACTCTCTTATGAAATAAACTTTGGTAAGTCACAAAATATACAAACAAAAATAGCTACACCTAAACAAAAAATTACTTTAATAAGAGATAATTCAAAAGAGTTAGTAGTTGATAAAATGACTGGTTTAATGTGGCAAGATAGTGTTGATACAAAAACTCTAAGAAAAAATCGTAAAGATGCGAAACAGTACTGTCGCCGTTTAGTATTTGCAGGGTATGATGATTGGTACCTACCAAGACTTAAGGAATTAAAGTCTATAGTCAATGAAGAAAAATTCAATCCGGCAATAAGATCAGGATTTAAAAATATTAAACCAAATCACTACTGGACATCTTCGCCAAATTTATCAGATACAATGAATGCACTCAATATTGACTTTAAAAACGGACAGACATATAATAATACTAGAAAGGGTAAGGCTTATATTCGATGTGTTAGGGGAAATTATAATCTTTTAATATAGATAATATTTATTATGTAGATATGGCTTGTTTAAGTCAAGAGAGGAAAAATCAAACTAAATAGATATCAAATTTAGAAAAAAACATACTTAAGAACACACTCATATAAATTATAGTATTATACTCCTATATATTTAAGGATTACTAGTGAAATATATTAATAGAACTATTATGAATGATTTAAAAGACTATATGAAATACTTTCCAGTATTACTAATAAGTGGTGCAAGACAAGTTGGAAAATCTACACTAGCACTTCATCTAAAAATTGAAAACTATATTACTCTTGATGATATTAATATGTATGAAATGGCAAAAAATGACCCAAAAGGTTTTATTGAAAAGCTTGATAAACCCGTAGTTATAGATGAAGCTCAACGACTACCACAACTAATGATTACAATTAAAGAGTTTGTGGATAAAGACAGAATTAACGGGCAATTTATATTAACTGGTTCTGCTTCACTGCAAGGATTTAAAGATATATCTGATTCACTAGCAGGTAGAATAGGTATAGTTGAACTTTATCCATTGAGTTTAAAAGAGAAAAACAGAAAAACTGAAAACATTATTGATATGTTTAGTGGAGATTTAGAACAATATGTTTTAAAAAAATATGACAATTCTAAAATAGTTAAAAATATTATAGATGGTGGTTATCCTGAAATACTAAAAATTGATAATTTAAAAGCCAAGTACCTTTGGTTTAGTTCATATATTAGAACTTATATAGAATCAGATGCCAAAGAGTTAGCAAATATTCGTAATATAGATAAATTTATAAGTATGTACCGTCTTGTAATGCTTCGTAGTGCTAATATGTTTAACAAAAGTTCACTTCAAAGTGAATGTGGTCTTGACAATAAAACATTTGATATTTATTTTAATGTTTTAGAGCATACCTACCAAGTACAAAAACTAAAACCATTTTTTAAAAATGAACTCAAAAGAGTAATAAAAACTCCAAAGGTGTATGCAACAGATACAGGAGTATTATCATACCTACTTCAAATCACAACCATAGATGAGTATGAAACCTCTCATTATAAAGGGGATATTTTAGAAACTTTTGTTTATGATGAGTTGATAAAAGCAAAAACATATGCTACAAAAAATGCAGAACTTTATTATTATAGAACTAGTGATAAGAAAGAGATAGACTTTATATTAGAGTTTTCTTCTAAAATTGTTGCTATTGAAATAAAGTCTTCAAAAAGTGTATCAAAAAGTGATTTTAAACATATATATCATTTAGCACAGGAGATACCTAATGAATTTGACAAAGGTATTGTTCTTTATAATGGAGAGTCTATACTTAAAGTTGATAACAATATGTATGCTATCCCGTTAGGTTTTTTAGCATAGTTTCTTCTAAAAACTTACTTGGAGAGAATGCCTACCCCACAACATGACTAGGAATACTGTAAAACTCCTTATTATAGAGCTTCATTGCAGTAATTTATTTTTATTTTTTTCAGAAAAAAGTATCTCTTTTTCTGGATTTAATCTTCCTCTTCTTCGTCTAAAAAGAATTTATATGATATACTTCTTATATCATATGACATAACTATTATGTCTATAAGGAAAAAGCTATGTTAGAAGTATTGCTTGGTACAAAGAATCGTGAACTTTCATTGCAGTATCTACTTACATTCAAAGAAGGGTATGCGAGAGAGATAGCAAAATATTTTGATGTACCACTGCCATCTATACAGAATCAACTCAAAAACTTTGAAAATGGTGGACTGGCACTAAGCAAGATGTCTGGTAGAACAAAAGTCTATTTTCTAAATCCTAGATATGCTTTCCTTGAAGAGTTGACTGCACTGCTAAACAAAGCAAAAGAATATTATAAACCTGAACTCAAAGAGAAGTTTGATATGCAAAGAAAAAGACCAAGAAGACCTGAGAAGCCACTATGAAGAAACTGATTAAAGATATGAATATGAAAGAGCTAGGTGGTTTCATCTGTGATGCTCTTATAGCAAAAGATATACA
>Ga0256826_1000878_pt1 | contig 18753 bp, 16 predicted proteins | sample CV79metaG_FD_185975 | JGI IMG/M metagenome (GOLD analysis project Ga0256826, IMG submission 185975) | Hydrothermal vent microbial communities from East Pacific Rise, Pacific Ocean - CV79 | ecosystem: Environmental > Aquatic > Marine > Hydrothermal vents | place: Pacific Ocean: East Pacific Rise...
ACTTCTCAATTCTACTATTTCACTTTTAGAAAAAAATATTTCTGAAACCTCATCAGATTTGGAAAGTGTGAAAATTGAACTTGAAAATATCTCAAATCTGAAAATAGCTTTTTTACCATTGCAAAAGAAGTTTTTAGAGAATCAAAAATATTTTGATGATTATTACCAAAAATTAAAAGAGATTTCTAAAATATTTGGTGATATTTCAAATTTAGCTGGGCTTGGTTGGGATTTATCTCAAGGAATTTTACAAAGTAAAGAGTGGTTGAACTTAGCTAAATTCTCTAAACTTTTAGAACAAAAAGAGACTCTGAAAAAACTTGTTGAAACTCTTGGACGAATGAAATACTCGAATGAAGATTTTGATATGGAAAATATTCTTTATAAAGAGATTGTTATTGAAAAAAAGAGATTCCTTTCATCAACTGCCAAAGATGAGGTTGTTGGCATTCATCAAAGTTCAAATATCAATCTTGTTTTACCAAGTGGAATTTCTAATTTGGCCAATTCTGAAACAGAAATGGTTTTTTATTCTAAGTTTTTAGAGGAAAAATTATTAACTTACGATTTACAAGGTTTTGAAGATAAAAGTTCCAAAAAAGAGATTGAAAAAGAGCGAGAAGAGAAAAAACGGAAAAAACAAAAAGGTCCAATAATTATCAATATTGACACCTCGGGTTCAATGCACGGAACTCCCGAAGAAGTTGCAAAAGCTTTGACTTTGGCTATGGTTAAAATTGCTTTGAAAGAAAACCGAGAATGTTATCTGATCACTTTTTCTTCAGTAAATCAGGTCGTAGAATATGAATTGACAAAAGGAGATGGTGCATTAAATAGTTTGATTAATTTTTTAATGTACTCTTTTGGTGGCGGGACTGATTTTGAAACCCCATTAAAAAGAAGTTTGGAAATTTTAGAGAAAGATAATTTTTCAAAAGCTGATATTTTAATGGTAACAGATGGATATGCTGGAATCACTTCTGAACTTTCTGAAACTTTGCAAAAAGCTAAAAAAGAGAATAATTTTAAAATAACAACTGTGATTGTTGGTAGTTCAATTTCTGAAGATAAATTTAGCGACAAAATTATCAATTTTCAAAGCTCTTTTTAGCTATTATACAATAAAAGCAAATAACCGATATTTGATATAAAAAGAGTATATATTTGAAGAAAGTGAAAATCAGTATTATTGGATTAGGATACGTAGGCTTACCATTGGCAGTTGCTTTTGCAGAAAAGTATAAAGTTATTGGATTTGATATTAACGAAGATAGAATTATTAATTTAAAAAAGAATATTGACAATACATTAGAACTTTCAACAGAAGATTTAATCTTAGTTAAAAACAATATACAATATACAACTAATTTAGAAGACTTAAAAGATTCCAACATTTTTATTGTTACTGTTCCAACTCCGATTAATAGTGAAAACAGACCAAATCTACAACCTTTAATTAGTGCCTCACAAACCGTAGGTAAAGTTCTACAAGCTAATGATATTGTGATTTATGAATCAACTGTTTATCCTGGTGTTACAGAAGAAATTTGTGTTCCAGAATTAGAAAAAGTCAGTGGTTTAAAGTTTAATCAAGATTTCTTTTGTGGATATAGTCCAGAAAGAATTAATCCTGGAGATAAACAGCATACAGTTAAGAAAATATTAAAAGTAACATCAGGTTCAACTCCTGAAATTGCTACTATTGTAGATGACTTATATAAATCGATAATAACAGCAGGCACATATAAATGCTCAAGCATAAAAGTTGCTGAAGCAAGTAAAGTTATTGAAAATACTCAAAGAGATGTAAATATAGCATTAATTAATGAGTTGGCTTTAATTTTCAACATTATGGGAATTGATACAAATGAAGTTATTGAAGCAGCTGCTACAAAATGGAACTTTATTAAGTTGTCCCCAGGATTAGTTGGAGGACATTGTATAGGAATTGACCCTTATTATTTAACCTTTAAAGCTGAAGAGTTGGGTTATAGTCCTAATTTAATTTTGGGTGCAAGACAAATAAATAATGGGATGGGAAAATTTGTTGCAGAAAGAACAATTAAATTGATGTTGAAAAAAGGTATTAATATCCAATCATCAAAAATTTTAGTTCTTGGTATAACTTTTAAAGAAAATTGTCCAGACATTCGTAATACTAAAGTTGTTGATATAATTGATGAATTAAATGATTATGGTACTCAAGTTGATGTTTCAGATTATTGGGCTAATAAAGATGAGGTGAAAAAAGAATATAATATCGGATTAATTCAAAATCCTGACTATTCTCAATATCAAGCTATTATTTTGGCTGTTTCCCACAATAATTATTCTAAATTAAATCTTGAACCAAGTAATAAACGAGTGATTTTTGATGTTAAAGGTGTATTAAAATATTCAGATGGCAAACTATAAAACAGGTATTTTAATTCAAGCAAGATTATCATCGTCAAGATTTCCAAAAAAAATGTTGGAAAAAATTGGGGAATATACTCTTTTAGAATATGTATATAATAGATGCAAAGTATCTAACCTATCTAACATTGTTGCAATCATCACATCATTAGAAAAAAGTGATGATAAAATTGTTGAGTTGTGTAAAGATAAAAATATACCTTACTTTCGAGGTGATTTAGAAAATGTATTAGATAGATATATTCAAGCTTCTAATTATTTCAATATAGATTTATTATGTCGTGTTTCAGGAGATTCTCCTTTTGTTGATGTTTTTGCAATAGATGATATGTTTAAAATATTTAATGTAAATCCTGATTTAGAATACTCAATTGTGTCTAATTCATTAAATGGTTTTCTATCTGAAGTTGTCCAAGTCAAAACTTTAAAAATAATTGCTCAAATGAATTTATCTATTTCTGATAAAGAACACGTTACTAAATATATTAGAGATAATATAGAGCAATTTAAAAATAATCAGTTTAATATAAATAAAAAACCCAAAGAATTAGAAGGATTTAGCTTAACCGTTGATTATAAAAATGATTTAGAAATAATTAAAAATATAGATAAGCAGTTAAGTAATTTAAAATTCACATCTGACGATATAATAAGAATATTAAGGGAGCAGTATGAATTATCAAGCACCAGAATTTCCTAAACGATTAGAATTAGAATTAGTAAGTGATTGTAATTTAAAATGTACTTACTGTCCAAGACATCTTGTCAATGATTTAACGGGCTATATGGATTTTGAATTATTTAAAAGAATAATTAAAGAAGCTGAACCTTATCCTGAAACTATTTTTGTTCTTCATAGAAGAGGTGAAAGTATGTTACATCCAAAATTTAATGAGATGCTGAATTATATTTCAGGAAAATTTAGTGAAGTTCAAATGGCAACAAATGCCACAATGCTGACAAGTGATAAATTTGAATCAATTGTTAATGGGCTTGATTTTTTATCTTTTAGTTTAGATACTCCAGATAGATTTAATAAAACCAGATTACCTGCTAAATACGATAAAGTAGAAGCTAAAATATTAAATTTTTTAGAATTTAATAAAGGAAGAGTTAAAACTCAAGCTTCTATGGTTAAAACATCAGATACAACAGATGAAATGATTCAGGAATTTACACATATTTGGAAAGATAGAGTAGATAGAGTTAGAATATATGAAGAACACTCGTCTGATGGTGAATTCGGCTCATTAAAAAACCCTCGTAAAAATAGAAAACCTTGTATGATGCCTATCTATGAAATGCTTGTTTATGAAAATGGAATTGTTGCCAGATGTAACCATGATTGGGATAGCGATGGAATGGGTGATATTAAAACTCATTCAATTAAAGAAGTTTGGAAAAATAATAAATATATGGATTTAAGGCAACAACATTTAACACAGAAACTTATAGATCCTGTTTGTAGTAAATGTGATAGTTGGTATCCTGAAATTGGAAATCAAGGAACAGGAAAGGTGATTGAAAATGGATAAATTTATACCTTTGGCTAAACCCGATGTTGGTCAAGATGAAATAGAGTTAGTAATTGAAACAATTAAATCTGGTTGGCTCACAACCGGACCAAAAGTTACAGAATTTGAGAATAATTTATCAAAATATTTGCAAAAAAATGATGCCTTACATTCTGTCGGATTAAACTCTTGTACTTCAGCCCTACATTTAGCCTTAATTGCATTAGGTGTTAAAGCTGGAGATGAGGTAATAGTTCCAACTTGGACTTTTGTTGCAACTATTCAAGTTGTCGAATGGATAGGAGCTATACCAGTTTTATGTGATATAGAGGAAAATAGTCTTAATATTGATGTCAAAAAAGCTGAAAATCTAATCACAGAAAAAACAAAAGCAATAATTCCAGTTCATATGGCTGGATATCCTTGCGATATGGAAGCTATTCAAAAGTTGGCAGATAAACATAATTTAAAAGTTATTGAAGATGCTGCTCATGCAATTGGAACAGAATATAAAAATATAAAAATTGGTAATTTTGCAGATGTTACCTGCTTTAGTTTTTATGCAACTAAAAATTTAGCTATGGGAGAAGGTGGTGCAGCTGTTTCTAAAAATCCAAAAACTATTGAGAAAATCCGTAAATTAAGTTACTTTGGAGTAAATAAGAGTGCTTTTAATAGATATGAAAAAAGAGGTACTTGGTTTTATGATATTGAAGAAATTGGTTACAAGTGCAATTTAGATAGTGTTCATGCTGCTTTTGGAATTGTTCAACTTAAAAAATTAGATTCTATGAACAAACGAAGAAGAGAAATTGCTAAATACTATAAAGAGAATTTATCTACAAAATTAAGTTTTACAGAAGATAATCAAAAGCATTATCATATTTATCATCTATTTCCAATTCGATTACCTAAAGAAGTTAATCGAGATGAATTTATAGATAAGCTAAAACAAAATAATATTGGAGCAAGTCTTCATTTTATTCCTTTGCACTTACATAGTTTTTATCAAAATAGATTTGCAAAAGAAGATTTTCCAATTGCAAATAAAGTTTTTGAAAATATTCTTTCTATTCCAATTTGCTCTGCAATGACAAATGAGGAAATTGAATATGTTGTGAAAACTATAAATAAGATTTTGGATAGCTAAAATATGAAACTAAACAAAATTGTTCCTTGGGGTAGAAACTTTTCAGAATACACAAAAATGTTTTTATTATCAGATGAAGATTTAAAATTAAAAATATTAAGTTGTGGAGATGGTCCTGCAAGTTTCAATTTTGAATTAAATAAAAAATATAATGGCAATGTCGTTTCAATAGACCCTATTTATCAATTTGGACCAAATGAAATAGAAAATAGAATTAAAATTACAACTCCTATTATCGAAAAGGAACTAACTAATAACAAAGAGCAATTTACTTGGAAAGATTTTCAGGATGTTAAAGCTCTAATTAAAGTTAGATTATCTGCAATGAAGTTATTTCTTAGTGATTTTGAAAATGGCAAATTAGAACAAAGGTATATTAATGCGAAATTGCCTAATTTACCTTTTGCAGATAATTCATTTGATTTAGTTATAAGTTCTCATTTTTTATTTTTATATAGTCCTAAACTGGATTTTAACTTTCATAAAACTTCTATTTTAGAGATGTGTCGAGTTGCAAAAAAAGAGGTAAGAATTTTTCCACTATTAAACTTAGAAAACATCTATCCAGAATATTTGTCAGACTTAATTCAGGTTTTAGAAAAAAAGAAGTTTAAAACTCAAATTGTAAATACTAAATATGAATTCCAAAAAGGAGCTTTTGAAATGCTAAAAATTGAATGTAATAAGGAAATTAATGGATAATTTTATTCGCACTAAAAGAGTTTCCCTCTGGGGAATTGGCTATTTAGGTTACACAACTCTTCTTCAGCTTCAAGATAGTGGAATTTTAGTAACAATTGCTGATTTGTCAGGTAGAATGGAAAAAAAGCTAATTTCCAAAGAATACCCAAATCATCAACAGATAAGTAGTTGGTCAAAAAGTGGAAAAGTTCCATCTATCGATATTTCAAAAGTGGAAGTTGGAGATGAAGTAGATAAGATGTTTCAAAATTCTATTCATATTATATCATTTCCAAATTCAAAAAATGGCGAAGACTACAAAAAACTTGCAGAACTCTTTTTGAAAAATTTAGATAAATTAAATAATCCTCTTATTATTTTTCAGTCAGCAGGTGAGCCAAATGGAATTCAAGAAAATTTTTTAAATTATCTTAATGGCAAACTCAAAGTTGATGCCGTTACACTTTTTAGAAGTGATTGGAGTATTGAGGAGTTTGTTCAAAAGTCTCAACGATTTATTAGTGGAACTTCTGAAAAAGCGATTGAAAGAGCAGAGGAGTTTTTAAAGTTTTTAGATATTAAGCCAAAACGACTCTCTTCAATTGAGGAAGCAGAGATTTTTGAAAATGTGAAAAATGGGTTAAGCTACACAATTTCAGCATTTTTTAATCAACTCTCACTTGCTTATTCTCATATTGATTTTGAAAAACTTTCAAAAATGGTTCTTGAATATAATAGTTTTCAGAATATCTCTATCGGAGTTACAGGAGTTGATTATAAATCTGAACAATCTATTGAAAATATTTTTAAGAAATCTGAAGGAAATTTTCTCTCCATTCTTCAAGAGGCTAATAGAACAAATATCTCTTTTCTTTTCTACTACACAAATCTTCTCAAGCAGAAAGGAATTGAGTCGGTAACAATTATGGGACTCTCATCTTTTGGAACTATTCGGGATTTGAAGTTTTCACCATCTCTTATTTTAGCTGAATATCTTCAAAAAGAGGGTGTCAAAGTTGAGATTTATGATAGTAATTTCTCTTTTGATGAGGTAGCTAAAATTTTACCTAACCTTAAAAAAATTCAGTTTCAGGAGATAAATTCAGAGGCTGTAATTTTAATGCATATATCAAATAGTGAAAAATTTTTAACTCAAAAAGATATTGAAGATAGCGGAGTTTTTAAGGCTAAATATATTTTTGATAATGTTGGTTTTTTTGAACAATATAGTTTCTCAAACTCAACCATTTACCATAAATTTGGTGATGGAAATTTACAAAAGGTTAAAAAATAGATGTGCGGAATTGCAGGTTTTATATCTGAAAATAAAAACTACAATCAAAATAAGATTGTTGAAAATATGTTAAATAAATTGGAACATCGAGGACCAGACCAGCAAGGCTTTGAAACTTTTCATAATTCAACTATTGGAATGGTTCGATTATCAATTATTGACACAACACCTCATAAAATTCCTTTTACCGATAACCTAAATAATTTTGCAATAGTATATAATGGAGAAATTTACAATCACGATGACATTCAAAACTCCTTAAAGTCAAAATATAGTTTTTCTACAAATTCTGATATAGAAACAGCTTTGATAAGTTACATTGATAAAGGTATTCACTCATTTGATAATCATAATGGAATGTATGCTTTTGCAATTTATGACAAATCCAAAAGAGAAACTATTATTGTTCGAGACAAGGTGGGAGAAAAACCTCTTTATTATGTCAAAGGAAAAGATTATTTCGCTTTTGCAAGTGAAATAAAAGCTTTATTAGAAGTTCCAAATTTGACACCAAGCTTTAATTCCGAAGCTATATCATATAAGGCTTACGAATTCACAGTTGGGAAAGAGACTCTTTTTAATAACATATATCAACTTGAACCTGGAGAATATATTAAAGTTGATAATGTAGGAAATTATTCGGTTCATAATTATTGGAAAGTCTGGGATAACCTCATCGAAGTTCCGAATGATGAAAATCAGATTATTAAAGATTTAAGTGAATTAGTTGAAGATTCTATTTTACTTAGAACTAAAAATGTAGCTCATCAATATTCAGCTTTTATTAGTGGTGGAGTTGATAGCTCGTTAATTGCTGCAATTGCTAAACCTGATTTTCTATATACAGCTCATTATCCTTATGGTGATTTTGATGAATTAGAATATGCTAAACTTGTTGCTAAACAGATAAATAAAGAATTAATTATTGTTTCTCCAACTAAAGAAGATTTTCTAAGAACACGAGATAAAATTGCATACCATTTGGACACTCCTTGTACTTGGACAAGTTTTACTTTGTGGATGTTAGTTGAAAAAGCTAAAAAAGATGGTGTAAAAATTGTAATGAGTGGGGAAGGTGCAGATGAAATGTTTGCTGGATATCATCGCTACCATCTATTACATCACGATGAAAAAATTTATAATTTAGAAGCGATGAAACAATATTCTTATTTAATTGGAAAATATCACGGTTCAGCAAGTAGTAGATATGCTAAACTTGTAAATAGATATGAAAATCCATATGATGAAAAAGTTAATAGATATTTAGAGCAAACAATTGGAAAATATTCCAATAAAATTGGAGATGATATTGTTCATTTTATGGGCTTAAATGATTTCTATTCTACTATGCAAGTTTTATTACAAATGAGTGATAGAATTAATATGGCACATTCAATTGAAAACCGCTCCCCTTTTCTCGATTATAGATTAGTTCAATATGCCTTCTCACTTAACTCAAAATATAAAATTAAGAATGGAATTACAAAATGGGCTTTAAAAGAGGTTTCAAAAAAATTTATTCCATTGGAAATTGCAAATAGGATAGATAAAAGAGGTTTCTCTGCTCCAATAAATCGTTGGTTTGAATTCGATAAAAACGGTCGATATAATAGAAGTGCATATAAAAATATGGTATTTAATGATTGGACAAAATCTTTTGGAGTAAGAAATGTTTAAATTCTTAGCATTGGTTACCAATAAAAACTATTGGAAACTTCATAGTTTAATAATAAAACTTATTTTAAAAATATATGGTATAAAAGTAGGAAAAAGTTTTTATTGTGAAGGTGTTCCATTATTAAAAATACGAGGAAAATCTTCAAATATTATCATTAAAGATAATGTCAGTTTTTTAGGTGATGTAGATTTAAGAAATAGAGAAAATGGCAAAATTATATTAAATAATAATGTAACTCTTGAAGGAAATGTTAGGCTCGTTTCAGCAAGAGATGGTACAATTAATATTGGTAATAATACTGTTATTGGAGCATATTCAGTTCTTAATGGTGGAGATGATATTTTGATTGGAGAATATTGTGCTTTATCTACTAGAGTTTGTATAAATTCAAATGAACACACATTTACAAAAGATAAATATATACGAATACAGGGATTTATCCATAAACCTGTTGTTATTGAAAATGATGTTTTAATAGGTGTTAATGTAGCTATTAATAAAGGTGTGATAATTGCAAAAGGTTCTGTAATAGGGGCTAATACAGTTGTTACAAACAATACAGAAGAATACTCTATCAATGCTGGAGTTCCAAATAAAAAAATAGGAGAAAGAAAATGAAAATTCAATATTGTAAAAAATGTTTAATGCCAAATACAAAACCTTATATTAAGTTTAATAATGTTGGTGTTTGCAATGCTTGTTTATCAGCTGAACAAAAACATACAGATAACAAAAAAAGTCAAATTGATTGGTCAAAACGGATTAAAGAATTTAATGAAATGATAGATTGGGTAAAAGTACAAAAAGCTCCATTTTATGATGCAATGGTTCCTGTTAGTGGTGGAAAAGATAGTATTACTCAAGTTCATAGACTTCTAAACCATGGATTAAGAATCCTAGCAATAAATATAGATTATGGCATTAAAACTGAATTAGGCAAATATAATTTAGAAAGAATTCCTGAAATGGGAGCTAATCTTATGATATTTAGACCTGAATTAAAATTGCATAAACAATTAATTAGATTAGGTCTGGAAGAATATGGTGATCCAGATTTATTAAGTCATACTTTATTACATGCTTATCCTTTGCATATTGCTAAACAGTTACAGATTCCTCTTTCTCTGTTAGGAGAAAATTCAGCTTTTGAATATGGTGGAGATAAAGATTTAGCAGAAAAAAATGAAATTACAGAAAAATATTTTAATCATTATGCTGCTAATAAAGGTATGACAGCAAAAGCTATTTCAAAAAAGTATAATATTGATTATAAAAAAATGTGGCAGTATGATTTTCCAATAGAAGTAGAAACAAATGAAAATATTAAAGCTCTTTTTTCAAGTTATTACTTTAAGTGGGATTCTAATGAAAATTTAAGAATAGCTCAAAGCTATGGTTTTAAACAACTTCAAGAAGCAAAAGAAGGAACTTATAGAAAATTTGTTGGTGTAGATGAGAAAATCAACCGATTACATCAATATATTAAGGTCTTAAAATTTGGTTATGGGAGAGCATCTGACCATGCTTGCGAAGATATTAGATTAGGTATTATATCAAGACAAGAAGCCAAAGAACTTGTAAAAGAGTATGATTTACAGCCACTTGGGAGTGAATATATTGATGATATTTCTCAATTTTTAGGTTATTCAAAAAAGGAGTTTTTAAATATTTTAGAAAAATTTAGAAACTTAGATATTTGGAAACAAGATAACCAAGATAATTGGTATATTCCAAACCACTTAGAGGATTAAATTTGAAACTAGAAATTACAGATTTACCAAGAAGATTTCAAGTTGGAGAACATATAATTAAAGATTATGGCAAAATTCAACTTGATGATAAAGAAATGGTCTCTTTTCAAACTAAAAGTGGTAAAGAATATGATTTTGTTGCAAAAGATTGGGGATTCTATGCTACACCATCTATAAATGGAAGACTTAATAAAGAGGGTTTTAAAACTGCAATCATTCAAAATAGATATAATAAAATATATTTAACTGTTGTAGAAATTGAGAAATTAGATTTATTTTATCAATATTTAGAAAATGATAATCAAAAAGTTATGTTTTGGTTAGATGAATGGTTTGGTAAATAAAATATGTGCGGAATTGTAGGTTTTATTTCAGAAGAAATATTTGATAATGATAGATTAGATAGTATGGTAAATACCCTAAATCATAGAGGACCAAACGACAAAGGATTTAAACAATTTAAGTTGTCAAATAATAAAAATATATTTTTAGGACATACAAGGTTATCTATATTAGATACTTCACATCAAGCCCACCAACCTATGATAGATGAAAAATTCATTTTAATTTTTAATGGAGAGATTTACAATTTTATTGAGCTAAGAAGAGAATTAAAAGCATTAGGTTATAAATTTATTTCAACAGGAGATACTGAAGTTGTTTTAAAAGCTTTTATGGAGTGGGGAATAAATGCCTTTAAAAAATTTAATGGTATGTGGGCAATTGCTATTTTTGACAAACTACAAAATAAGTTATATTTATCAAGAGATAGAATGGGTAAAAAACCTTTATTTTACTATCAAGATAAAAATAAGCTAATTTTTGCGTCAGAAATTAAAGCTATTCTTAAGTATCCAAATCTTAATATCAAACCTAATTTTAAGAAAATATATAGATATATTTCAACTAATTATAGATATATTGATATAGATACAGAGACATTCTTTCAAGATATTAAACAAGTTGCCAAATCAACTGTTATAGAAATAAATATTGATTTAGTACATTTATCAGAAACTAAATATTGGGAATTAAATAAATTTGATACCTACAAACAAAGTGAAAAAGATACGATTGATGAATTTCGAAATTTATTAGTTGATAGTGTAAAACTTAGATTAAGAAGTGATGTTCCAGTTGGTGTTTTTTTAAGTGGTGGAATGGATTCCACTTCAATTGTGTCTATTGCAAGTAAAGTACTAAAACAGCCTATTATGACCTTTTCTGGTATTACAGGAGAAAAAAAAGGTATTTATGATGAAAGTGAATACATTGATGAGGTTGTACAAGATTCAGAGGTAAAACATCAATATATTAAACCTGACCCAACAAATATATTTCACACTGTAAATGAGATGTTAGATTTTCATGATGAACCGATTTGTACAGTAACATGGTACAGTTTATATTTAATTGTAAAAAATATGAAAAATGCTGGGGTCCCAGTAGTGTTAAATGGACACGGAGGTGATGAGTTGCTAGCAGGTTACTGGGCTCATTATCAATATAATTTTGTTGATTTAAAAGACACAAATATTTTACAAAAAGAGATAGACTTATGGCACCAAAATCATAAAAGAAGTTTATCAGAAATTGAAATAAGTAGCTCAAGAATTCAAAAGATTGTTTCTAACAAAATCAGAGAAATTGATACTTTTCCAAATTATTCAGCAGTATTTAAATCTACTTTTAAAAATGAATATAATTTAAATATTGAAATATTAACCCCAAAAATGAATTCTTTATTAAGTCAAAAAATGTATCAAGAGTTGTTTTTTGAAACTGTTCCAGTTTCTCTTAGAGCTGAAGATAGAAATACTATGGCTCATTCAATAGAATCTCGCTCTCCTTTTTTAGATCATAGACTCATTGAGTTTAGTTATGCTTTAAATAACCGATATAAAATTCAGAATGGTTTAGGTAAATGGATTCTTAGAGAAGCTATGAAAGGTATTTTACCTGAAAAAGTTAGAACAAGAAAAGATAAAGCTGGTTTTATTGCTCCAGCTGACGAATGGTTTAGAACAATTAATAAAGATCAAATCTTTGATATGATAAAGTCTAAAGAATTTTCTGATATTGGAATATTTAATGTAGCTGAAGTATTAAGAATTTATCAAGAGCATTTAGATGGGAATAAAAATCATCAAATGTTTTTATGGCAATTAATTAATCTATACTTGTGGTTTAAAAAATTTTATTAAAAAAGGACAACTATTTTGGAAGCAGAAAGAATAAATAATTTATTACAAAAAATAAATCCTGGAAATATTGATAATTTCAGAAAATTTCAAATATCTACATACGGCAGTAGATATACACAATATAGAGCAGAATGGGAATCTGATATAAATAATAAAAATTTACCAAATTTTCCTATTTATATTAATTTAGAATCAACATATATTTGCAACTTGCAATGCCCTTCTTGTTTTCATGGCAAATATACCAAAGACTTAAAAAAAGCAAATTTAAAGAATTTAAACGGTATTCTAGATATGCCATTGGAAACTTTAAAACACATTCTTCAAGAGTCTCAAGAGAATAAATTGCCTTCAATTTCTTTAAATTGGATAGGTGAGCCTACATTGTTAAAAGACTTAGCTGAAAGAATTAAATTAATTAAAGAAGCTGGAATAATGGATATTATTATGACAACTAATGGAATTAAATTAACTCCACAATTATCTATGGATATAATAAAAGCAGGTGTAACCCATGTTATGTTTTCAGCGGATGCTATATCTGAAGAAACATATAATATCACTAGACCTGGAGGAAATTTTAAATTATTTTTAGAAAATATAAAATCTTTTCATAAAATACGACAAGAACTTACACAGGGATTGTATCCAATTACACGTATTAGTGTAGTAGCTACATCATTAAATGAACACGAATTAAAATTGGTTAAAGAATTTTATCAAGATAAAGTTGATTATATAGATATTCAACCTTTAACTTTACCCCATTCTAATATGACTCCTCTAATTCCTAAAACAGCCAAGCAAACTAATTTTAAATGTGATGAGCCTTTTAAAAAGGTTGCAATTAGACCTAATGGAGATGTATTTCCATGTTGTTCTTCTCAAAGCCAAGAGCTTAAAATTGGAAATATACATCAAAAAAGTATTAAAGAGTTATTTCATAGTGAGCTAATGAATAAAATTAGAACTGATATTGAAACTGAGAATATAACCTTTAATGCTTGTAAATTTTGCTATAAAAATTTATATAAAGTAGATATTTAGATTAAGTAAATGGGTTTTCACAACTTTTGGCTTCTTCATACAATAGATGATTTAAAGCTATCCTTAAAACTTGGACTAAAACAATCTGATATTATATATTCAACTAATAGCTCTATAAAGGTTTATTTAGATGAGCAGCATAATATTAACTCTGATATGATTTCATCACTATTAATAAGTGATGAAATAGAAGCTATAACTTTAAAATCATTTGAAGAACTAGAAAATGAATTAAAAAAATTAGATATAAAATATTCAAGTATTATCTCTAAAAATATTAATATATCTGAAAACATTGAATATTTTAGAAGTCAATATTTACACTTATATAGGTATAAATATTCAGGATTAATTGCTATTTTACGAGGTTTAGAAAAAGCTTTTAATAAATATACAGAATTAAAAAATATCTATATTTTTAAAAGTTCTGTACAACCTAATTTTGAAAGATTTATTAAACAGAAAATTACTGTACTTTCTACAATTGAAAATAGGAATATGAACATATCTGTAAAAGATAAGCTCAAAGACTTTCTTAGACCTTTATTATACGTATATAAATCTCTAAAACTATATAGAAATTTGATAATTGACGATAATTTATCAACAATTATTTATTGGGGAGGTATGTATGATTTGACCCCAGTCATACCTCATCTAAAAAAGCACAATCAAATTGTTTATTCTCATACAGATAGTTATTTTCCTTTATTTCATTGGAGGTTATATACAAAAAAAATAAAAATTATAGAATCTAATACAGTAAAATTTCCAATAGATTTAATCTTAAATGATATCAAAAAAGATTTTAATAGTAAGATTGGAAAACAATTAACTGCATTAGAAATAATAGCAAATAAAATAAAAAAACATAAAGTTGATTTTGCTATTTGGGCTAATCCTCCAGCATTTGGAATAAAGGCATTAGTTTTTAACTACCTTAGAAAAAAGAAAATTAAAATTATAGGATACCAACACGGAGCCTCATATGGGTATGACGATTACTATGGACAGCATATAACAACTGATTATGAAAATTCTGACTACTTTATATCATACGGTTTTATTAAACAAGATTTAAAGAAACATTATAAAAATATTTCAGAGTCAAAATTAACAACAATAGATAAAGTTTCCATATTACCTATTGGAAGATATTCCATACAGATATCTGATAATAATTTCATAAATCAATTAAATATTTTATACCCATTAAATAATAATTTAGATATCTTTTCTTATGGTTTATTTAGAGGTTCTCCTGAGACTTTAACAGAAACACAAAGGAACATAATCCATATAATTGACTGTTATCAACAAACTTTAATAAAACCTTTTGTTAATTATAACTATATGAATTGTTCAGTAATACCATTACTAGAAAATTTAAAAAAAGCAAAAGTGAATCATAAATTACAATTTAAATACTACCTTCAAAATTTTAAAATAAATATTGTTATTATTGATGCTATTAATTCTACAACTCTAAACGAAACACTAGCCTTAACAGATATTCCTGTAATTCTTTATCTTAATAAAAAAGATGAAAAATATGTTTCAAAAGATGCTCTAACAAGATTAAAAGAAGAAGTATTTGTTGTATATTCTAAAGAAGCATTAAAAATAATAATTGATAAAATACTTAATAAAGAAATTCAAAATAAGCCTCGAGGGGCATTTTCACACAAATATGCAAAACCTGAAACAGTAGAAAATATTGCTAACAAACTTAATAAATTAATGGGATTGTAAAAATGAAAACTTATATAATTGCTGAAATTGGAATAAACTATAATGGTAGTTTAGATATAGCAAAAGAAATGATAAATGTAGCAAAAGATAGTGGTTGTGACTCTGCAAAGTTTCAGCTATTTAGCTCAAAGAATTTATATCCAAAAAGTGCTGGGACACTTGACTGGAAAGATGATGAGAAAGAGTATAGCTATGATATTTACAAAGCAGTTAAAAACTTTGAACTTCCAACTAATTGGATTGATGAATTAATTGCATATTGCAATATCAAAGAGATAGACTTTATGGCTTCTATATTTGATATTTCAGGTTTAAAGTTTTTAGTTGAAAAAGGTATTAAAAAGCTAAAACTTTCTTCATATACAATTACAAATATTCCTTTAATTGAAGCAAGTGCAAAAACTGGTATTCCTATTATTATGAGTACAGGAGGTTCCACAGTATCCGAAACTGAAGAGGCTTTAAATACAATTTTAAAATATCATAATAAAGTGACACTTTTACATTGCTCGATTCAGTATCCAACAAAACTTGAAGATGTAAATATGGGAGTTTTAGAAACCTTTAAATTTGCTTTTCCACATATTCCAATTGGATATTCTGACCACACAAAAGAAGTTTCAGAGGCTCCAGTTCAATCAATATATTTAGGAGGAAGTGTTGTTGAGAAACATATAACTCTTGATAAAAAAATGGAAGGACCAGACCATTTTTTTGCTTTAGAACCTCAAGAGCTTAAACAGATGGTATTTGATATAAGGAAAGCTGAACAAGAGTTTGAAAGTGAAAAAATTCAGATTGATAAAAGAATATATGGAAGCAGTCAAAAGATTTGCTATTCTCACGAAAAATATTTAAGAGATTTTGCATATATGACTCTTTATGCCAAACGAGATATAAAAGTTGGAGAGATTATTTCTAAAGAAGATATTTCAATATTACGACCAGGGAAAAAAATTAGAGGGCTTGAGCCAAAATATCTTAAACTCTTTGAAACTAATAAAGTTACTGCTAAAAAAGATATTAAATTTGAAGAGCCTATCATTTGGGAAACTATTTTATGAAAAAAATTATTTTTCGAGCTGATGCAAAACCATCAATAGGAATTGGTGACTTAACATCTTTAATCAATCTTTCAGAATATTTGCATAAAGATAAATGGGAAATCTTTTTTCTAATTAGAAATTACAAAGCTGGAGTAGATTTAGCAAAGAAAAGAGGAATTCAAAATCTAATAATTATAGATAGTGACTTATCAATAGAAAATGAAATTATTTATATAAATAATTTTATAGAAGATAATCAACTTGATTATATATTTTTTGAAATAACAGAAAGGAAACTTTCTGAATATTCAAATATTTCAAAAGATATTAAAAAAATAGCTGTTAATTTTGATGGGGATATTTTCCAAGATTTAGATTTAGTTATCAATTGGGACATCGAAGCTAAAAATTATTATCAAATAGAAGATTATCCAAATACTAAATTTCTATTAGGTTCAGAATATGTAATATTACCAAAAGAGTTTTATACCAAGAGCACTAAAGATAGAATATTTAATAATCCTCCTAAACAAATTTTAATTGCTATGGGTGGTGCAGATGAATTTGATTTTACAGGTAAAATTATAGATATAATCATTAAAAATCAACTAAATATAGAATTAAATATTATTATTGGTTCAGGATATGAATTTCGAATACAATTAGAGGATAGGTTATCTAATTCAAATTTTAAATATGCGATTAAACAAAATATTGTCAATATGTTAAATGAATATTTAAGTTGTGATATTGCAATTGGTGCAGGAGGCTTAACTTCAAGCGAATTAGTTGCTTTACATATTCCTACAATTCTGATTGCTACATATAAACATCAAGAAGCAAGATGTAGGTATTTTGATAAACAAGGTTTGGTAAAATATTTAGGTTTGAGACAATTATTAGAAATTGATTTATTAAATGCTCTTTCAAATCCTATTTATCCAAAAAATAAAAATATATTTAAAACAAAGGTTATTATAGATGAAATTGAAAAAATTTAAAGATTTAATATTAAAAAATAAGGAATCTATATTCTATTTTCGTTATTTAGAGTGGGATAGTAACTTTTTTAATAAGCCATCTTATATATTAGATATAAATAAATCTAATCTAATTCCAACACATAAAATGAAATACAAAATTATAAATAAACTAAAAAAAGCCTTTGTATCTGTGAAAATAGATGCATCTGTAAATTACAAGGTAATAAAATTTTTACAAGAGTGTGGATTTAAATATATTGATACAGAGGTAGAGCTTGAGTATATTAACAAATATAATCCAGTAATTCATACAAAGATTAATAAAAATATAATAGTAGAAAAGGTTTCAACAAATCAAAAACTACCTTACAAGAAATTAGGAAACTCCTTTTCTCTTACCCGATTCCACACAGATGATAATATAAATGATAAATTAGCTGATAAATTATGGGTTGAATATTTGAAGAATTTTAAAAGCTCTAATAAAAAGAATATGTTTATAGCTAGATATAAAAAAAGTATAGTCGGTGTAATCTTAATTAACATTGATAAAGAAACAAACATTGCAAATTTATTTTTTGTAGCTGTATTAAAAGAGTTTCAAGGCTTAGGAGTTGGACAAACTTTGATACAACAAGTTATCAATAAATATTCTCCTAAATATAAATTAACAACAGGAACCCAAGTAAAAAATATTAATGCTTTAAATTTTTATATTAAAAACGGTTTATTAAGCATTATAAAAACTAGAACAGTATTGCATTTATGACCCCCCTTAAGTATCGCTACTTAATAAAATTAATCTCAAATATAATAAATGGATTAATTAATATTATTCTTGTAGCGATTGTTCCAAAGACTTTAGGAACGATTGCTTATGGAGAATTTTCCTATCTTTTTCAATTCTATTCAAGATTTATCGGTTTTTTTGACAACGGAACTTCAATCGCATTTTTTACGAAACTTTCAGCAGACCAAAATCGAAAAAACCTCATCGGCTACTATTTTCTAATTTCAACTGGAATATTATCAATCTCAATTTTACTAATATTTGTTTCTCAACAACTCGGTTTTCAGAAAGATATTTTTCCAAATATTGATGAAAAATATATCTATTTAGGACTTTTTTCAGGTTTTCTAATTTGGTTTTTAGAGATTTTTATCAAAATTTCAGATAGTTATGCTTTGACAGTTTCCGTCGAAATTCTCAAAATTGGTTACAAAATTCTTTCAGCAGT
>Ga0256826_1000879_pt1 | contig 18740 bp, 16 predicted proteins | sample CV79metaG_FD_185975 | JGI IMG/M metagenome (GOLD analysis project Ga0256826, IMG submission 185975) | Hydrothermal vent microbial communities from East Pacific Rise, Pacific Ocean - CV79 | ecosystem: Environmental > Aquatic > Marine > Hydrothermal vents | place: Pacific Ocean: East Pacific Rise...
TGCGGCAAGGGTCACCTTTGGTGAGGAAAATGGTAAATCGTGAATGGTAAATGGGAAGAGCGAGAGCCTTCGACAATGTTGAATGAAAGAGCGGTTCACCTTTTGTGAAGAGAAAGAGCGAAGAGCGGTTATCCACGAATTACACGAATAATAGAGCGTAGAGCAAGAGCACTGCCCACGTATTTTTGGGATTAGTTGGATTAGAGCGTTGCCGTAGGCAAGGTAAATGGTAAATGGTAAATGGTAAATGGTAAATGGTATTTTTGCGACACCTCGACTTAAAACCGTCTTACAGTTGGGCAGGGATTAAAACAGAGTTTTAACTTTAAATAATGCGTTACCGCTTGAGCTTTTTCGGAGCATCTACAGAGCTGAACGAAGTAAGAGCAATTACGTTAAGAAAACTGCACTTGTTTGAACGTAGTGAGTCTGCAGTTTTTAGTGATTGCTCTTACGTAGAGAAGGTAGTCGGTAGCTACCGACCTCGAAGCCGCTCCGAGAGCTTTTTTGCTTACTTTTTTTGCGGTGTAAAAAAGTATGGGAGTTATGAGATAAAGGTTCAGCTACAAAGATATTAAACCTAAAGGAAGTGTAATAAATTCTGTGTCAACACCTAAATATATGACCTTTAATCTTCTACTTTCTCTTAACTCTTTTTCTTACCATAGGTAACATACTTCCTATTAAAATAGAACCACAATACAACAGCCACACCCATCATCATGGCACTAAGAAGCTGCCCCATTGTTAACCAACCGCCATATAAGAATCCCAATTGAGAATCAGGTTGACGCCATAACTCTGCAACAAAACGCATGAGACCATAGACAAAACCATAAAGTAAAATAAGCTCGCCATTAAAACGTTTGTAGTTTCTATAGAAGTAGATCGCTAAGAAGACAACAAGACCTTCTAGGAGTGCTTCGTAGAGTTGAGAAGGGTGACGTAAGACACCATCTACGTAGATACCCCAAGGTACATCACTAGCACGACCGATAAGTTCTTGGTTTAAGAAGTTACCAATACGACCAAACATGTAACCTATAGGGACTGCAAATGCAACCACATCCATAATCACACCAAAAGAGACCTCTTTATGACGGTAATGATAAAAGAGTGAACCTAAGAACCACCCGATGACTGCGCCATGATAACTCATACCACGAATCCCAACAAACTCACCTTCTGGGTTAAAGGGATTAAAAATCTGCCATGGATGGCTAAGATAATAGGCAGTATTAGGATCATAAAAGAAGATGTATCCAAGACGCGCACCTAAAATGATCCCAATCTCAATGTAGATAAAGTAGTCATCTAACTGTCGCTGTTCAATAGGAAGCTTATCTTTTTTGACAATGATCTTCGCAACATAGAGTGCACTAACTAAAGCCAGTACATACATCATCCCATACCAGTGAACAGGAAAACCAAAAATATGAAAAGCAATAGGGTCAAAATGATCGTAAATGTGGTTCCAGTAGTTCATAAAGTATCCAAAATTAAAGTGTTAGTAGTATAGCGTATTCGTTAAAATGTAAGTATCTTATAGTCGCCTAAAAGCGCTTTAGTCAAAAGCTCACCTGTATGGTTGGTCTCAACCCCTAGAACTTGAAGCTTCTCAGTAACACCATAGTCATCACTACAAACCACACAGGCTGAAGTGCTTACACCACTCTCTTGTACTTTTTTAAACATCTCTTGAAGTTCACTATTTTCACACAGTATCTTTGCAGAAGGTCCCCATATCATGAGGTGTGCTTCATCAAAATAGCCCCGCTCCAAAATCACAGAAGCATAAAGCAAGACCATCTTTTTAGCTACTTCAACCTCTGCTGTCGACCAGACAATAAGAAGCTTTTTAGACATGACTACTGTTTACCTAAAGCTTCAGCAATCAGCTCAATAGGGTTTTTAAAGACCGTCTCAACCTCCGCAAGATCCATAGAGTTATTGATCTGCATGCGACAAGCTGAACACTCAGAAGAGACCACATTAGCTTTAGTTTCTTTAATCATTGCAGCTTTAGGAATACCTGCTGCTTTAGCAAAATGATACTTCTCTGTCTGCATCGTCACCCCACCAAAACCACAACAAGCATTTGGATCACTCATCTCTACAAAACTATAGTTTTGTTTGAGGAGTTTACGAGGCTCTTGGTAGATCCCTTGCATCTTTCTAGCATGACAAGGATCATGATAAGTCACTGTTAGTTCACTCGCCTCTTTAGTCGCTAAAAGCTCTGAAAGATGAGTCTCTTGTTCTAACCACTCTGTTGCCATAAAGATTTTCTCTTTAACCGCAATGGCTCTTTCTTTCCACTCTGGTTGATCATGAAAGTAATGCTCATAATCAATCTTGATCATTGCCGAACAGGTCGCCTCAGGAATGATCATCGCATCACAATCATCCATAAAACTCTCAAAGTATGCAATGTTCTTTTTAGCATTATGGTCAACCGTATCAAAGTCACCTGTGAAGTAAGCAGGCGCACCACAACAGAGCTGCTTTTTAGGGATAAAGGCATCAACTTCTAAGGTCTCCAAAATATAGAGGAGACTCTTACCAATCTCTGTGTAGTTATAGTTTGCGAGACACCCTATAAAAATAGCCACACGTTTTTTACCCCCATTGTCAATGTTCTCTGGGTTGGCATTTAAAAACGAAGTCTTTGACATACTTGGAAGCAGACGATCTTTTTTGATGATCGGTAGGCTAAAGCGTGGTTTCATTGAGTTGAGATCTGCTTTGATCTTAAAGCCACATGTCTGAAAGACATAACCCATCTTAAAGAGAATGTCCATTGTAAAACGGTGACGTAGTAAAAAGAAAAAGGCTCGTTTGAACCAAGCGATTCCAAACTTATCTGCTAAGTCTGAACGGACCTGTTCAATGACCATGTCAGTTGGAAGTGACTTAGGACAGATATCAACACAGTTGGTACATAAAAAGCAGCTCTCAAAGATATCTTTAGCATTTTTATCAAGCTCCAAGTTACCATTTTGATAGGCACCTAGAAGATCTAAAAACCCACGAGGAGAGGTTACTTCATCTGCATTGGCATTATGAATGGTACAGACAGGGATACACATACCACACTTAATACACTCATCAGTGATCTCTGCATAATTAAATATATCTTGCGGGCGTTTGACTTCGCTCATCTAGACTGTCTTTGAAAAGGTCTTTTTGTTACTTGCATGTTTTTTCATATAAGCATCAAATTCCATCGAAATATTTCTAATCAGTAGTGTTCCAGTCTCAGAACATTTGATCTCATTATCATTCAGTGTGATCAAGCCTTCATCTGCAAAAGGTTGTAAGCCTTCAATCGCATCAGCAAAATACTCTTTAAAGACCAAACCAAAATGTGCTTCAAAACGTTTGATATCAAGTTTAAAGTTACTCATCAACTCCATGATGACATGTTGGCGAATGGTATCATCTTCAGTATGAACCACACCACGTTCAAATGGTAATCTGTCTGCATCGATAGCAGCTTCATACTCTTTCATATCTTTAAAATTTTGAGCATAATAGTCCACACCTTCACCAATTGAGGTCAAGCCTACACCAATGAGGTCTGCGCCACCTTTTGTCGTATAACCTTGAAAGTTACGGTGAAGTTCACCCTTTTCAATAGCTTTAAAGAGCTCATCTTCAGGCTTAGCAAAGTGATCCATACCAATCATCTTGTACCCATTATGAGTAAGATAATCAATCGTATATTGCATGATCTGCATTTTGACATCTGGCTCAGGAAGTGTCGTCTCATCGATCTTACGCATGGTCTTTTTAAGCCAAGGCACATGTGCATAGTTGAAAACGGCAAAACGATCAGGATTCAGTGTTAATGCCAGACGTAGTGTCTCTTTAAAAGTTTCTAGTGTTTGGTACGGTAGTCCATAGATAAGGTCAACATTGACAGAGACCATGTTGTACTTACGGGCAAGGTCCATTGCACTCTTAGTGACTTCATATGGTTGTACACGGTGCACTGCAATCTGAACCTTTTCGTTAAAGTCTTGAATACCAAAACTAACACGATTAAAGCCCTGATCACTCATCACCTTCATCTGCGCCTCATCGATATGACGTGGATCGATTTCACAACTAATCTCGGCATCTGATCTAAAATTTTTAAAATGCTTTTTAATCATAATGATGATCTGGTCTAACTGTTCTGCCGTAAAAAATGTTGGTGTTCCGCCACCAAAATGCATCTGAATCACTTCACGAGAAGTATCAAGATACGTAGAGAGGATCTCTAGTTCACGTTCAAGGTAATCCATATAACGTAGCATCTTGTCCTCTTTAGAAGTAAAGACAACGTTACAACCACAGAAGTAACAGGCATTACGACAAAACGGAAGGTGGAAGTAGAGAGAAAGTGGACGCGATGCATCTTGATTTTGAAGTTTGTTTAAGTAGGTCTCATACCCATACTCACTGCTAAACTCTAAAGCTGTTGGGTACGAAGTGTAACGTGGTCCTGGTTTAGAGTACTTTTTGTATTTTGCAAAATCTAACATAGCTGTCCATTAATTTTATATATTGTTACGCGATTATGCCTATGAAGTGTTGAAAAAGGGGTTAAAGTTCAATGCTAACGTGTGAAAAGCATCTAAAAAGTAGTTACATAGTAGCCTATTTTTACTATTATTTTTTCTTATTGGATGCTAAAATATACTTTTTATAGCATATAATTGAGTAACCCTATAACGCTCTAGCATATTTTTAGTGCTAAATATCACAAAACAGTCAACTTTCAAGAGGGCTTAATCTGCAAATCAATATTATTTATGATAGAACTATCTAATTATATAATTTTATTGTGAGAACTCAAGTTTCACAATTCATATAAGGTGCAAGATGAATCAAAAAGTATTAATCGTTGAAGATGATGAAGTCACTTCTCTTAACTTAAAAATGGCCCTACAAAAGCATGGCTATGATGTTGTTGCTTTAGCTGACAGTGTCATTCATGCTCGCAATAAGATCAAGATCTATGAGCCAGACATCATCTTACTAGATATCTCTTTGCAAGAGGGACACGATGGCATCACTCTTGGACAATATATCAAAGAGAAACACGACATCCCCTTTATCTATCTGACTTCACACTTTGAAGACGATGTCATTGAAGAGGCTAAAGCAAGTGAACCTTATGGATATATCGTCAAGCCTTTTGATCCTCAAGGCCTGCATGCCACCATCCAGATGGCACTCTATAAGTATGAGCAAGAGCAAAAGCTACATCATGATCTTGATACACTCAAAGATGGAAAGATGCACTTAGAAAAATTGCTTTTTGCTAAAAAAATCTCTGATAAACCTGTTATTGAATTTGGAGAAGGTTACCATCTAGATATCGATCTCGACAAGATCTTTTATGAAGGAAAGATGCTAAAACTCACCAAAAAAGAGAATACCTTTATTCGTCTTTTAGTCGCACAACTTGGCGTGATTGTTAGTTTTGAACAAGCGGTTAACTATGTTTGGGAAGATGAAGGTGCCACGGAGAACAATGTACGTACTTTAGTCTGGAGACTACGTAAACTTTTACCAACACCTATCATCAAAAATGCTTCAGGCATTGGTTACTACATCGAAGGCTAGAACTTCGCTGCGTAATTTTTATAGAGTTGTTCTAGACTCTTAAAGTGCTCTTCATAATCAAAACTATTATCTTCTTCATATGATGCTTTTTCAATACTATAGGCCATCTCAACGATCTTATCGATCCTAAAGTTAGCACTCGAACCTTTAATAGAGTGGGCAATATGTGTGATGACCTTGTAATCTTTATCTTCAATAGCCTGATGCAACTCTTTAAGACTCTCATGCATTCTCTTTTTATAAACATCCAATAGGTAGAGTACCTGCTCTTTTTCAAGCATCAACTCTTCTGCTAAAAACTCAATATCAAAATCAATACGTTCTTTAACCGTCGCACTTTTATGCTCTTTAATCTGAGGCTCCGTCTCCACTAAAAATTGACTTAAGACCTCCTCAAAAGTTTTAAGATCGATAGGTTTTCCTAAAAAGCCACTAAAGCCATTGAGTTTACTACGTTCCTTCTCCCCTTTAAGAACATTTGCAGTCAAGGCAATAATCGGTACTGCATCAATGCCTCGTGATTTTTCAATCTTTCTAATCGCCCTTGTTACTTCTGTTCCACTCATCTTTGGCATCTGCTCATCCATCAAGATCAGATCAAAATCACTTGACTTATAATCACGTAAAGCCTCTTTACCATCTGCTGCAATCATAAAGTGTAGTCCATATCCTTCTAAGATAATACGCATCAACTCTTGGTTGGCTAAGTTATCTTCTGCGACCAAGATCTTTCCTTCAAAACGTCTAGATTTTCGAACAGCATAAGAAGTTGGCGTATAGTCATTGTTAATTTCAAGTGCTTCTAAAAAGGTATGGTAAAGTTTTGAGCAGTAGATCGGAAAATAGAGTGGCGTGATGTTAGCAACCGTATCATATCGACTATCAAAGTACTCCATGACTGCAATCGCAGGTCTATTTTGTTTTGTAATCTCTTCTCTTGTTTGTGCATGAACAGTTTCATCACAAAAGAAAAGCAGATCATATTCGCCCTCAAGTGTTGTCAACAGAGCAGTATTAAGATCAAAGATATCTAAGTAGCGTTGCAATGATTGAAAGCGCTTGTTTAGAAGACCATCTTCTTGTAAAAGTCCAATACGTAACTTCTTAAATGGTGTTACATTAAACATCTCTATTGTGCTTGTGGTGTTGGCATTCACGGGGATCTGTAACGTAAAAATACTCCCCACACCAAGTTGAGACTGGACAGAAACATCTCCGCCCATATGTTGTGCAAGTTGTTTACAGATAGCCAGACCAAGGCCTGTACCACTTTGAATATTTCTATCACCCTGTTTGGCTTGTAAAAAAGCGTCAAAAATACGTCCTTGATCTTCTTTATCAATACCTATACCACTGTCTTTAATATTGATGAGAAGATCACCTTCTTGATAACTCGCTTCAAGTTCTATAACACCAAAAGAGGGGGTGAACTTAATGGCATTAGAGATAAAGTTAGAGACGATTTGTTTGATTCGTAAGATATCACCGTCAAGCTCATAAGCAATCGAAGGGTCTATAAATGAGATCATAGTGATATCTTTTTCACTAGCACTCGCTACAAACAGCTCTAAAGTATGACTTAACTCTTCATGTAGGTTAAACATACGATTTTCAATAGTGAACTCACCACTTTGAAGCTTCGAGAAGTCAAGAATATCATTGATAATATTGAGGAGACTCTCACTAGAGTTCAAAACGATATCAAGATACTTTTTATGCTTGTCGTTCTCAATCTCATCTTGTAAAATACTGACAAAACCTAAGATCGCATTGAGTGGCGTTCTGATCTCATGAGACATGTTTGATAAAAAGTACTCTTTAGAGAGACCTGCTTCTACTGCTTCTTGTTTGGCCTCCATCAACTTAGTGACTTCATAACCAATGACAATATACTCCGTTACTCTGTCTATGGTATCAACGATAGGGATGATGGTACTATCTACATAAAAGAAACTTCCATCTTTACGCTGTTTTTTAAGACTTTTAAAAACACTTTTGTTTTCAATACGGGCTAAAAATTTCTGATTAAAAGGTTGCTCTTGATCAACAGAAAGTATCTCATTGTGGGCCTTATCTAAGAGCTCTTCTCTTTTATAACCACTGACCTCACAAAAATTATCATTGATAAAAGTGATACGACCTTGAAGGTCGATCTTAGAGACGATAGCACTAGCATCAATCGCTTTTTTATACTCATTGAGCAACTTGACATTACGTTTGATCTCTTGTTCTTTTTCATAGATGGTATCGGTATAGCGTTTTAAGACACCCGAGAAGTTAAGATCAAAGAGATAACTGATCTCATCAAAGATCACTTTCGAGTTTAGTGCAGAGTCGTAAGAGTAATCTAACATCGACTTTCTAAAATGGCTACAGATGATAAAAAGCTCATCCGCAGAGATATCACGATCTTTAAGATACTCGAGTAGTGTACCCATGACCGGACAATCACCAATCTCTTTACGACCCTTGATGACATCCATAAAGTAGTCAAACACACCACTACCATAGTGAGAGACAAAGTAATTTGGTTCGATCCCATGACGTTGCAGGATCTCTCGTGGCGCATCAAAGAGCATCCACTCTTTTAAAATATGTATCTTTGCCTCATTCAACGAAGAGAGCGCTTCAACCAGATGGGGGACTTTCTTAATCATCATCATCTAAGTATACCTTTGTATCTTATCTCAACTACCTATGAGACATTTAGATTAGTATAGCTTATTTTTTCTCTTTTAGTCCAAGTTTTGTTAGACATTGAGGGAGTTTAAGATCATACGTTTCATCTTTTTGTGTATAACGTTTAACCTCTTTACGTAGTGCTTGTATCTGCTCGTCCTCTTCATAAAGGCGTATCGCTTTTTGACTTTTAAAGATCACAATCATAAAAAAGTGTGACCGTTCTTCATTGAGCTGATACATCTCACATTTTTGACACCCTTTCACTAATAGCGTTTGAGCCACTAAGTTATTGAGAGCCTCTTTAAGTTCTCTCTCTTTCGTTTCAACTGCACTATAATCTAAACGTTTAGCTATGGTCATCATCTACTCTTTTTAAGGACATTTTACCTATTTTATAGATGTAAACTCTTGATATGTGCTAAAATCTTACATGAATTTAACTCCAGTCACTACAATAAATACAGAAGCACTGAGCATCTACAAACAACTCCGTGATCGTAATCTTAGCCATGACAATAGCTTCATAGCCGATACCCCTAAAGTGGTCAACCTTCTGCTAACCCAAGATATTGAAGTCAAGAGTATCTTAGCAACCCAAGAGTACTACGACACGTATCAGGACCTACTCTCTTTAAAAAAGATCCCCCTGCTCTATGTTGCAGAGCGCTCAATCTTAGAACAGATCGTAGGACATAAGGTCCATCATAACGTTATGATGCATGGTCTGCGACCCCCTGCTCATACTCTAAGTGAACTCGGTGACAAGATCATCATGTTAGATGAGATTAGTTCAACAGAGAACATAGGCTCCATAGCACGTAGTGCTGCAGCTTTGGGTGTTGACTCTTACCTTCTGCCCAAACAGGGTCCACACCCATTTAACCGTCGTGCACTTCGCGTCTCTATGGGTCACGCCGCCCTTTTGAAGATCCATCAATATGAAAATATCTTAGAGACCATTGCAACCTTACAAGCTGATGGATACACGGTATTTGGAGCAGAGGTCAGTGATGATGCCATTGGACTACGAGATGCAGTCATACCAAAAAAGTGGGTACTCTTAATGGGGCATGAAGGTAAAGGGCTCTCTCAAGATGTTTTAGATGCTTGTGATCAAACCCTCGTCATTGAGATGGTTGAGGGGATTAAAAGTTTTAATGTCAGCGTTGCTGCTTCTATCATGATGTATCACTTTTTAAAGTAAGAACGCCCTATAAAGTAGAGCATAAAAGCCCACAATATGACAGAACTACTAAGCGCAATCCAACCACCCTCTTCATCCATATGAACAAGTGCTGCAGGATTGATATCACTAATGCTAAAGATGTAGTCTAAACCCAATCCAAAAATAATACTCCCGATGATGATACTACCCAAGTAGATGAAAAGTGCTTTAGATCCTAACATCTTTTTGACCACACCAATGGTGACTGTATTGGTCGCAGGACCTGCACTTAAAAAGACAAAAGCGGCTCCCGCACTGACCCCCGAGAGCATAAGTGCTGCAGCAATGGGCAGAGAGGCTGTCGCACAGACATACATCGGTACTGCAATACTGATGGCAATAAGATAAGAGAGCCAAGCATGATCTAACAATAGTATTGAGAGATCTTCAGGAATCAACACTGTAATCAACGCACCCAACAAAAGGCCTATCATCAAAGGCTTTGCAATATCACCTAAAAGTGTGATGAAGGCATACTTAATGGCCTTTGAGAGAGAGAATTTACTGTTTTCATCTACACTCTCACAGCATCCTTCAGAGCTACAACAGCTACGCTCTTGTACTGTTGGGGTAAAACTTTGAGTCTGTTGTGGGGGCATGTTTAAGATGGTAAAGGTACTTTGATGTGGCTTTTCATGCAGGGGAACCTCTTTGTCAAAAAGATTGGTTAAGATACCTGCCACCATAGCAATGACCATAGAGGTAACTGCTCGGTAGAGGGTAAAAGCCCAGCCAAACATACCGTAGGTCGCTAAGATGGAGTCTACCCCTGTAATCGGTGTCGAGATCAAAAATGAAAGCGTTGCCCCTTTAGATGCCCCACTCTTTTTGATACTTGAGGCAAGAGGTATCACACCACAAGAGCAGACGGGAAGAGGAATCCCAAATAGCGTTGACTTGATCACCGAGCCTATCGTCTCTGAGCCAAGATGTTTTGTCACTAAAGTATCGGGAACTAACTCATGTAAAATTCCTGCAAAAAAGAGTCCAAAAAGGATATACGGAGCCATAGCATTAGAGAGTTCTAAAAGTGCTTCTAAAAAAAATACAATCATCTCCACTGTTAAGCCTCCATTTTTTAAATTATACATTAAAATTAGTTATGGACACAATTTGACTAAATTTTAAGGTATGATATAAACATGCAAACAAAAACAAACAATAAAGATTCGATTTTAGTAGTAGATGATGATCAATTTAATATAGAAGTTCTTTTAGTCATGTTAGACACCTATAATCTTATCGTAACGACTGATCCGACAGAGGTGCAAAACATCTTAGCCAAAGATGAAGTGCATCTTATCTTACTCGATATTGTTATGCCTAAACTTAGTGGTATCGAATTGGCCAAAATACTCAAATCAACTCCAAAAACAGCAGACATCCCTATTCTTTTTATCACGTCAAAAAGTGATGATCAATCCGTAGATGAAGGATTTCAGGCAGGTGCATCTGACTACATCACCAAACCTTTTCGTATCAGTGAACTTCGTGCACGGGTTAATACCCACCTAGAGATGCATAAAATGTTACAAAAGCTAAAGTATGAAGCAAACTTTGACTACCTTAGTGGTGCACGCAATCGTCGTAGCTTTTTTGAACTTGGAGATAAAGTATTTAAAACAGCTAAAAAAAATGAGCTCTTTGCCATCATGATCGATATCGATCACTTTAAACATATCAATGATACCTATGGTCATAATGTAGGAGATATTGCGATCAAGAGTCTTGCAAGCTACATCCAATCTTCTATCACTGAAGATATGCTTTTTGCCCGTTTAGGTGGAGAAGAGTTTATGATTCTAACAGAGCATAAAGACAGTGATCTACTTTATGCATGGGTTAATACTATGCGCATTGCCATCAGTAAGCTATCTATTGATGCTAATGGTACAAGTATTAACATGACTGTTTCCATAGGAATTGCACAAAATAGTGAAGATTATCATACATTAGATCACTTCTTAGATCAAGCCGATCAACAGCTCTATATTGCCAAAGAGAGTGGTAGAAACAACGTGAAGTTTAGAGTTTAGCGTTGTATGGGTCACCGTTGGTGAGGGAAATGGTAAATCGTGAATGGTAAATGGGAAAAGCGAGGGCCTTCGGCAATGTTAAATATTTAATTTTGAATGAAAGAGCTGTTTGCCTATGGCAAAGTGAAGAGGGAAGAGAAAGAGCCAAGAGCAATTTTCCACGAATTTCACGAATGAACACTAATTTAAGAGTTAAGAGTTAAGAGTTAAGAGTTAAGAGTTAAGAGTTAAGAGTTAAGAGTTAAGAGTTAAGAGTTAAGAAAGATGGCAAAGCTCATCTTATACCAAGCCTGAAACCAGTAAAAAGTTTCAGATTTGGTGCACGTTGTGCAAAATGTTTGGCCGAGAGCGTACATCAGTACGCCAAGCGTCAAACTTTTGTGCAACGTGTGCCGAAGCTGGGACTTTTTAAGGGCGAGCCCATAGCTTTTCTGTTACTGGATAGTCTGCCCAATCTTGGTCAGTCGTACCACCACTCAATGCCCATGAAACGATCTTAGGATACGCCTCTGCAAAGTCTGTCTGCTCGATCGTATGACCGATGCGTCCATTGACTTCAACTGCCCAAGGAAGACCCGCTGCAGTTAAGTAGTACTTACCATTAGCTGCATCACTCGCATCATCATCTGTTCCAAACGCTACATTGTGTAGTGCTGTTGGAGCATGGTTGATAAGGTGCGTCTCTGTACGGTTACCGTTAGCCATATTATAGATAAATGGGTTAAACGGTGCCTTTGCAAGATCAACACTCTTAGCATTGGTAATTACAATGTGCATCTCTACAGCGATTACAGGTGAATCATCTCCTACTTGTGTATTGTAAAGAGAGTGTGTCGTTGACTGCATGATATCAAGAAGATCATCTTCAATGATAAAGACAGCTTCCGTTGTATGACCTGCTTCAGGAGCAAATCCACCAATTGGAGTACCACCTACACTCAATGTTGAACTTGTAAGATCAATATCACTTGCTACAAGACCTTCAAATCCAATCGCAAAACCATTGTGCAGTGCTGCACCTGTAGCCACTAGATCAGCTTTATAGATGATCTCTTTTAGAGAGTTGTTTGCATCTGTCACAAACTGATAGTTAAACTGTGTCACCAAGTCATTAAGATCATAGTCACCTTTACGAGGCCATGTGTCTTCAAAGACTAGTGTGTTGTAAACATTTGCAGCTGGATAATAACTGTTAAATGCACGTTGAGGATCTGTTGGATATGCATCTACATCATCATCAACACCATCGCCATCAGTATCATTACTAACCGGTTCCCATGTACATGTTGCTGACTGACCTAAAGCACCTTTAGAGTCTACTGGTGTTACTTCTACACGCCATTGCTCACCAATCGATGTATCTGCTGCTGGAACTGTTGCACCACTATGGTCTACACCAATACCAATCTCATCATCTGTAAATAGGTTTTGTCCAACATCTACAAACCATCTGTAGTTATAACTTACACTATCACCATCTGGATCAGTTGAAAGTGCTGAGACTACAAGGTCATCATTTGTTGTCAAATTACCAACTGGCGTACATGTTAATGTAGGTTGTAGTGGTGGATTGTTATTATCAACAATCTTATAAGTGATGGTTACAACCGAACGATCAAGACTTGTTGCCCAATAATTAGAGGTATGAAATGTATCAATATCCATAAAGACATTCATCAAACCATCATCAGTAATATTTGATACAGGAATATCAAACTCTGTTGTAGAGTTTGTACCATTTGTTCCCTGTAAAAGACCAGGATTCAGATCAACACTATCTACACTAATAACATCATACTCACCATTTGTACCATGAAAAGCTTCTGAATCTACATCATAAGCATCAATAGTCAACTTTGCTGACGTAATCGTCATACCCGGTGTGTTGTAAGCAGGAAAATCATGTTGCCAACCGTAATCTTTATCATAAAAACCATAAACACCAAACCCTGAATTAGCAGGTTTTGTATAGTATGGTGTAGATGATGTCGCATCAATCTGCTGTGTATAAGTAAATGTACCATCACCATTATCAACAGTACTTCCAGCATTTGCTAAAAGTAATGATGGGACTAAGAAAAAGGCTGCTCTTGTTAAAAACTTATTCATAATTATACCTCCGGATTTGTAGCTGGTTCTACATAGTTATCTACAATCTGTAGCTCTAATGCAACCGTTCCATTAGCTGAAAGCTCAGCAACTGTAAAACTTTTTTCAGAAAACTTACCACTTGCATCAAGTCTAAATGTTAAACTACTTTCAGTCGCAGCAATATTAAGGTTTGTTGCTAAAGTCTCATCTTTAACTAACAACCCTGTATAAACGACTTGATCACTACTGTTTGTAATGGTCAATACTGCAGAACGTGCACTGTTTGCACTGATAGAGAGTGCTAACTCAGTTGATGCATTCCACTCAAAATCAGTAGGTACACTTGTTACCTCCTGTAAAGTAGTAGGCAGTGTTACTGTTGTAGCAGCACTGTCTGCACTGTTACAACCACTCATGACGACCAAAAGGCCTCCGATTATAAGTTGAGTCTTAATCAAACTTTTCATTATCACTCCTTGAATTTATTGTTGTATTGTCGCATATGAGATTGCAGAGAGTTTGCAGTAATAGTCTTTTAAATGTCGCCTAAACCATACTGTAACTTCATACGCTAACAAGCCCATCTAAATAAGGATAACAAATATAATATTTATTATATTTTAACAATTTAAATTAATTTACAATGGAGAAAGAAAAAAGGAGAGAAGCTTATAGTATATATATACTAAAGACTCAAAAATAGGGAAGATATCTCTAGCTGATCCAGAAGAAGGTGATCATATTTAACACAAGCCAATGCACCAGGGCAACCGCTACTGTTCCCATGATATTTCCTGTTTGACAACTTGTACATTGCTTAAGCTTCTCAGCTTCATAATAGGCATAGATAGCATAAGTAATGACTAAAACCACTATAGAGCCTAAAGCAATCTTGTCAAACAAAAAAAGATTTTTTAATATAGTGATATTGTCTGTGAAAAGAGGCACTAAAAAAGAGAGCCAGACAAAAAGCATCAAGTACTTGTATGCCATCTTGATATAATCTCTATAAAATATTGTAGGACAACTACTATTACTACTCGTGACCAGACCTTCAGAAAGGTGTTCACCAATACGACGCTTGGTCTCTTTATCTACCCTATCTACAAAAGTACTGCCATAGTTATAATCAAGTTGATGTTGTATGATACGAGAAAAATCACCTTCGAAGTCACCATAATGGGCAGTACCTTTTTCATCCTCATAAAAAACTTTAATCTTATCATGACGAGGAACATCTACACTGATATGATCATAATAAGGGGTACGCTCAGTTTCAGTAATAAGACCTGACTGACCAATAATACGAAGATTAATATAGGGCTTATAGAGGTCATCTTCTTTGATCACAATAACAGCATATTGAATACCAATCTGCATCGCACTCAAAGCACTCATCTCATTTTCTTTCATTGTGTCAATCATATCAGTGATAATATTTTGGAGGGAGTCATCAAACAGACGAATATTGCCTGAGATGAGACGAATACGTTCGTCAGGATATTTAAGAAGTTCTAAAACCATGGGGATGACCTTTTAGAGAGAAGCAGTAATTTACAGATATTTTTCAAAATCAACCATATTGATTTAAAAAAAGACCTCATACACTAGGGGAAGACCCTAGTCTAGATATTAGTGACTTTTGCTGACCACGATCAACATCTTGATGTTGATCGCTACAAAACGAAGGAATTGCCAGATAAGGCATGTACGCATCTTTCTTGCGAATCTCCCTGGAATCATTGTCGTCTCTGATTGTTCATTACGTGCAAAATTAACTTCTTCTTGTTTTGCCATTTTAAATCCTTTTAAATTTTAGTAGTTATATTCAAGATAGGTATGACCTATCTACACTTAGACTATTCTGGAATCAGAGTCCAACCTGGCTTCAACTGTGCTTTATGAATAAACATGAAGTGAAGAATATGCTTGATCCAGTGACCAGCAAGACCGATCTCACCAAATGTATAATCTGTATCACGACCTGTACCTGGATACTTCTCAAAGTCAGGAACAACTGGATAAACCGTCATTGCTGCGGCAGTACCTGTTGTAAGGCCCTTACCTGCTGATGCAACACATGCTGCACCCATCTCTGCCATTGATGCTTCATGAAGGTGTGCACCTTCACCCTTAGTCATAAGGTCGCATACAGAGTGTGCAACTGCCTTACCAATGATACCTGAAGGCATACCCGTACGTGGAGGTGTTGGGTTAATCGGTGTACCATTTGGTGAACTCATTGGCTTAGAGATGATGTGTGGTGGAGCAAAAGCGATACCTGCAGCAAACATGTTTTTGTAGGTAGGGTTTTGGTATGTTCTTGGCCAGTCAGATGCTTTCCAGTTCTCGTAAGCACCTGCATCATACTTTGCATCAACTTTCATGAAACCATTTGGAGCAAAGACAACATCAGTGATATCTGAACCATCTTTAGCGTAAGCCTTAAGACCAACACCCGCAAATGGTGGGATCAACATCGCAAAGTCAAAACTCTCTTCACCTGTTGAGCCATCAAGAAGTTCATACTCGATCTTCCCTTTTTCAACTTTAGAGACGTGTGCACCAATCATCCAGTCAACACCACGCTCAGCGTAAAGTGACTCAGAGAAGATCTTAGAACTTACAACGTATCCACCGACCTTCATGTGAAGACCACCCATACCAAAGTCACCTAAGAAAGACTCATTTGAGATCCACTTGATATCTGCCATATCACGAACACCTGCTTTGTTAAGCTCATGTTCGATGTTAAAGATGTACTCAAATGCCGCACCTTGACATGTACACATACCATGACCTGTACCGATCAAGAACTTTTGACGTTCACCATTACGCATCTTCTCAATCGTTTTTTGAAGTTCATGACTCGCATGCTCTGCGTGGTCAGCCGTACATACAGAGACCGTATGCTCACCAAGTTGAGAACCTTCTCCAAGACCAGGTGTTGCACCAAAGTTTAGTTTAGGACCCGTTGCATTTACAACATAGTCATAAGTAACATCTTCAGTTTCACCTGTCTTATCTTCACCTGTATACTCAATAGTACAAAATGGGCTAGACTCTTTTTCACTTCCCTCTGGATTAAGAGACACAGCCTTAGCTTGCTTGTATGTAATACCTGCTTTTTTATAAACAGGTGCCAAGTCAAAAGTCACTTCCTCTTTTGTCATCTGTCCAACACCAACCCAGATGTTTGAAGGAATCCAGTTCCACTTTGCATTAGGTGTCACTACAACAACCTCATGTCCATTACCTAACCATTTTGCTGCAAATGTTGCTGTTGTATGTCCAGCGACACCACCACCAAGAACCAATAATCTTGCCATATTTGTCTCCTTAAGTTTTAAGTCCTGAGATCTTCCAAAGATCTCTCTAAAAAGATCTCAGGACTTTTTGTAACATAATAAAATACTATGTATTAAAGTTTATGTAAATAACGGTAAAAGGCATCTTAAAAAACACATACTCTTCTATATTATTTATTAATCTCACTTTAGCTCAATAACATCACATACATATCACATTAGAATAATTACGAGTTAAATCGTCATTTTTTCTTTATTGCTATGGTAATTTAGTGACATTTTAAAAATCAAAAAAGAGGGGAACACACCTACCCAACGGGCAGAGTGACGAAAAAATTAGAGATTTGTTAGAGTTTAACCAACATTAGTGTGTATTAGTTTTTAAAATCTTTTCAACCAACTCATAAACATTACTTGAAATATTTTCAACAGCTAAAATCTTTTGTAATTCTATCTGCATCAAGCGTTGGTTTCTTTGAGTCAGTTGTGAATAACCTTTAAATGCTCCGACAAGCCCTGATGCGATCTGAGGATTGATGGCATCAATCTCAATGACTTTATCTGCAACAAAACTGTACCCATGACCACTCTGAGCATGAAAGGCAACAGCATTACGGGCAAAAACACCGATAAGAGAACGTACAAGGTTAGGAACTTTTATATTATAGACAGGGTCATTTTGAAGTGCTTGGACTCTATCGATCGTTCCCTCACGCTCTGATGCAGCCAAAACAGAAAGATACTTATTCATCACAAGGGTATCTTCTTTATAACGTTGGTAAAAGTCTCTTAAACACGCTTCGCCAAGATCTGCTCTATAGTTCTCTAACAGATCGAGTGCAACAATGCGGTCTGTCATCGTAACACTCTCTTTATACTGCTGCAAGGCATATTGATCGATCTCATCATCTTCCAATGCCATTAAAAATGAAAGTACTCTGTTTTTGACAGCACGTTCACCCATACTTACACTATCTAAAGCACTGTTTTGAGGTTTATGATACTTTTGATACAGTGTAATAAATGCTTCTTTATGGTGTAGTGCTATACTTTTTTTCAATGTAGAGAGCGCCTTAGAAAGGGCTGCTACATCAACTACAGTCTGTTCTTGCATCAAAACTTGAAGAGAAGGTAACTCCAACATATAAGCCTTGCTTTGCAACTGAAGGTCCTCATCCTCTAAAATAGTTCCATATGCTTTAAGATACATCTCATCGATCTTATCTTGTGCTAAAAATTTTTCTATCATCGCCTTTGATGCTTGTTGCACAGCTTCATAACGGTTAAACCCATCTCTGTCATGCTGCATCAAAAAGAGGTAATCTGCTTGAGTAAAATCAACTTTGATCGGTGCACTAAAGTTTGTATTGATCGAAAGTTTAGGTTCTTCTTCTAAACCCTCGAAGATAAAGATCTCTACAGCATTATCCATGATAAGCATATTATCTTGCTCTAAAGGGTGTTTGGAAGTTGTACTACGTATAGAGGCTTTGATCTCTATACCTTTTGAATCTAGTAACTGATACCCTAATGGGTAGTAGTGGGCCTTCTGCTTCTCACCACTTACGCTCTTCTCGATGTCCTGAGTGAGTGTCAATGTCAAACTTTTTTGCTCTGCATCATATGATACTTCAACTTGTAATGTTGGCGTACGCTCTTGATCATACCAAAGCTTAAAACGCTCCAGATCAAAACCACCTTGTTGATGCATCGCCCATAAAAAGTCCTCAGTACGCACAGCTTGAGCATCAAAAGTCTTAAAGTAAAGGTCCATTGCTGCAC
>Ga0256826_1000881_pt1 | contig 18695 bp, 17 predicted proteins | sample CV79metaG_FD_185975 | JGI IMG/M metagenome (GOLD analysis project Ga0256826, IMG submission 185975) | Hydrothermal vent microbial communities from East Pacific Rise, Pacific Ocean - CV79 | ecosystem: Environmental > Aquatic > Marine > Hydrothermal vents | place: Pacific Ocean: East Pacific Rise...
CGTTTATATCAATATTGACAAAAATAGAGTATGATTCAGTTTATTAAAACTCAGGATACTTTATGCGAGCACTAAACCAATCTTTAGTAAAATTTTTTAAAACAGAGTCAGCTGTGGGTGTATTATTGATTCTGGCAACAGTATTGGCAATGCTACTTGCTAACAGCCCCTTTCATGAGTTATATAAGAGTTTTTTAGATATTCCTGTAGTCATTAGCATTCACGAATTTGTTATTGCTAAACCACTACTTCTTTGGGTAAATGATGGTCTTATGGCTATCTTCTTTTTTATGGTGGGTATGGAGATAAAACGTGAAGTGTTGGAAGGTTCTTTAAGTGAGCTTTCTAAGATTGTTGTACCTGCTTTTGCAGCTATAGGTGGTATGGTCGTTCCTGCTTTAGTTTACACCTTTTTTAACTGGGGTGATCCAGTTGGTATGCAAGGATGGGCTATTCCGATGGCAACAGACATTGCTTTTGCTCTAGGTATTCTTTCTCTTTTAGGAAAACGTGTTCCTGCCGAACTAAAAATATTTTTATTAGCTTTAGCGATTATTGATGATCTTGGTGCAATTATTGTTATTGCACTCTTTTTTGGTCACGGTATCTCATCTACTGCTTTGTTGGTATCAGGATTCTTTATTCTGGTGCTAATGTTTTTAAACTGGAAAGGTGTTACAAATAACACTATTTATATCTTGCTTGGTATTATAATTTGGGCTGCTGTACTTAAATCTGGTGTACATGCAACGATCGCTGGAGTGATTGTAGGACTATTAATACCACTCAAAAATAATCAAAAAAGTTTTCATGAACTTGAAGATTCTTTGCATGCACCTGTTAATTACGTCATCTTACCTCTTTTTGCATTTGTGAATACAGGAGTTAACTTTAGTGGTGTCAGTTCAAAAGACTTTGTTGATAATGTGACCATAGGAATTACCTTAGGTCTTTTTTTTGGAAAACAGATTGGTATATTTTCATTTAGTCTTTTGGCCATTGTATTGAAGCTAGGGAAACTTCCAGAAAGTTTGGGCTACGGACATCTATTCGGAGTCTCTGTTCTTGGTGGTATAGGCTTTACAATGAGTCTCTTTATTGGGTCACTTGCCTTTGAATGTGTTGGCGATGCTTGTATTAATATGACGGATGAGCGTATTGGTATTTTGATGGGATCACTGCTTTCTGGATTAATGGGCTATAGCATATTAAAATGGGTGTTAAGAAAACAGTAAAATAGTTTTGAGTGAAGTATGATAGAGATAGGAAATGTACAAAGAATATTCTAAGTTCCTATCATCCATATTTTTAGTTTAGTGAGTATAATACTTTATGCGTATATTTTTGATGATTTTTCTCGCTATTGTCTCTTTAAAAGCAATTGAAGATCTTGATAATTTAGAAGTAGGTCAATACCTCTCACTCTCCAATGCCGTTATTGTTTTTACATCACAAGATGGTCTGAGTTCAGGTGTTTATCGTTTCACCAATGTTGATACAGAAATGACGATGTATAACCTACCTTTTCAATATCAGTTTGATCCTCTTACTGAAAACTCAAACCTTTTTATGATTCTAGATTTAGGGTATAGCAATACACGTAGTGATCGAAATGTTAACCTTGATAACAATAGTAGCACCCCCATATTAAACATAAGTAATCAACTACAGTCTTATGTTGTTGGTTTAGGCATAGGTATAAGGTATAAGGCTACTGAACACTCTGAGTTGCAGTTTGGAGGAGAATTCCTTTATGCACGTCTTGGACTATTCTCGCGTAAGGGTGGTGGATTAGATGACAGTATCAATAATTTTTTTGGTAAGACACGTGAGACCTATTCTTATAAAATATTAGCTGAGTACATTTATCATCGTGAGATAAGCAAACATAAGGTTTATACTCGATTTAATTACAAATTATATAAATCGTTTAGTGATATTAAAATAGGGGAGATAATCGATGATATTGTTGACGACCTTAAGTCGTTACGCTCTCAAACATCGGTAGCTAGTGTTACCTTGAGTTATGAGACTAATCCACTTTATAGTTATCATGATATGAGTTTTACAATGGAGCCTTACATCAAGGGAAACTACATTTGGGGAGATATGGCTGATATTGCACAGATAAATGGTTATGCTACAGCAGGGTTAAGTTTCTATTGGAACACACCCAAAAAAAGTGCCTATATCTATCGTTACTTTATAGAGCCTAGTGTCTCTAAAGGCTACGGAATAGAAGGTTTAAATCTAGGTATAGGCTTTAGTTTAGACTTCTAAGCAGCATTGTGACCATGTTGTCGTATTAAACGTTCAACCATAAGTGCATTGATAAGACGTGTCTTAATGTCAGGACGAAGACTTGAAAAAGAGATGTTGTTTTCACTCTTTTCAAAATCAAAGTTTACATTATTGAGTAACATATAGTTAAAAACCTCTTTGACCTTGCTGCTAAGAGAGATTGATTCGAGTATAGTCTCTTTTCCATCTCTAAAAAGTTGACCATTTTCAATGTGGAGTTGAAGCATCTGTAATCCTTTTAGTTCTATATGTTGGTATATTAGAAGAAAAAAATGTGGATATAATGTGAAAATATTAAAAGAGGTGGATTTATGCAGGATTCTAAAGAGTATTTAGACAAAAAAGCTTTTTTTGACAGTGTTATTACGCTCTATGGTCGTAATGTTGTCACAGAGATACTTGAAGATGAGAGTATTGAGGTCCATAAACTTCACCTTGCGAGTAGTAACCGTGATGAAGGTGTCATACTAGACATAAAGCATATGGCTGAAACACGTCACATAGAGATCAAGATGCACTCTAAAGAGCAACTTTCACGTATTTCGAAAAATGCCAAACAAGATCAGGGTGTAGCTATCGATATTATTGCGCCGAACTATCAAAAGAGTGAGAAGATAGAAGAACAACTCGGTGATAGCTTTAGACTCTTAGCTTTAGATGGTGTGCAAAACCCTCAAAACCTCGGGATGATTGTTCGTTCTGCTGCTGCTGGAAACATCGATGGGATCCTCTTACCTACAAACAGTAGTGCAAAGATCTCTCCTCTTGTGATTAAAGCAAGTGCAGGGACCCTTTTTAAAATTCCTATCTTCTATTGTAAAACACTTGAAGCGCCATTAGCGAAGTTGGGTGAAAATAGTGAGGTCTATGCCCTTTCATCTCATGCAAAAGATGATATTTATAGTGTTAAAACAGGTGCTAGGGTTGTTTTTGTGTTGGGTAATGAAAGTGAAGGGGTCAGTCCAGCTGTTTCAAGACTCTGTAATCAATCACTCTCTATTCCAATGCAACGTGGTGTAGAGTCACTCAATGTTGCTGTTACAGCGGCACTTCTAGCCTTTATGCAAAACTAAGCACTGCTTTACTCTTTTAAAGTTTATGATTATTAAGAGGTCATAATGTCGTAAGGACGTTTGATCTCTGCAACGACTTGATCTACACTCATATGACGACTTTTTCGTAAAAATTCTTTACCATCTAAATGTATCAGTAGTGTAGGGATCGCAAAGACACCAAAGTGTGAGGCGATCTCAGGTGTTTCTGAGATATCAATACTAATGATGTTGAGTTGGGGAAAGTTTGCGTCGAAAGCAGTTAGTAGTTTTGGTTTTAGAGCATGACAGACGTTACAAGTAGGGGCACTAAAGTACAAGCCTACTGCTAGATCTGACTTAATCTGTTGTTCAATTGTTTCTATATTCATATGAAAGCCTATTTTCTAGTTTGTTTTTGTCTGTTGTGTATTATAATATCCTCATTATAATATTTTTCTACAAAGACTTACACTATGAGATACCTATTTATCACTTTTCTTTTATTCTCCTCGCTACATGCGGATAGGTATCTAGATGAGGCAGAAGCTTATTTTCAAAATGAAGAGTATGAGAAAGCGTATCCTTTTTATCTAAGGTCTGCCAATGAAAACCAAAAATCAGAAGCAGCTTATAAACTAGGTTGGATGTGTGAACATGGCAAAGCGACTGATTTAGAGACTGAGACTGCGGTCTATTGGTACAAAAAAGCGGCCGAATGGGAACTCAACAATAGTAATAAAAAGAAGGTCTATGAGACGGTCTATCAAAACCTTGATCCTCTGGGTGATGAAGAGTCGACGGATACTTTAGTACAGTTAGCCAATGGTAAGTTTGGTCTACGCGCTTACTACCCCAACTATGCGATTGTCTCATATACGGACCAAGTCCCAAAGGGTGAGACAAAATACGAAGAGGGTGGAGTTAATCCAGATGGAGTCTCATATATTCATACTGAGGTGAAGTATCAGATCTCATTACGTGCAGATTATATTACTAACTGGTTTGGTTTTGTTCAGATGTGGACAGGAGCGTACACACAAACCTCATACTGGCAGATCTTTATTGATTCGGCACCCTTTCGTGAAACCAACTATAAGCCAGAGGCTTTTGTGACAATACCATTTTTCCATAAAGCAGATATTATAGGTTTGAAAGGTATGACTTTAGGTTATAAACATAACTCTAACGGACAGCCGGTGGATGATAATGCCACTAGAATAAGACCAGATGGACCAAAAGATGGCTCGCGTTCTCGCTCATGGAATCGTTTGTATGCAAAGGCTTATTTTCAGTGGGGTCGCTTTTTTAGTGAAGTAACAGCATGGTACCGACTCCCTGAAGATTTTGCGACCAATGATAACCCAGATTTAGTGGACTATATAGGACAGGGTGAAGTTGAAGTAGGTTATATCCATAAAAAGCTACTGACGCGTTTAACCCTCCGTCCAAGTTTTACACAAGGACATATTAGTGGTGAGCTAGAGATGAGTTATCCTGTACCCATTAGTGATAATGTCTTTTTCTATCTACAAGCGTTTAGTGGATTTGACTTTCATGGTAACTTTGGTGGTTACGGTCAAAGTCTAATAGACTATGACCAGAAAGTCAACCAAGTTGGTTTTGGGCTGAGTATTTCAAGATAAGGTGTAGGATTTGAAAATATTTTTGAGTCGTAAATATGACAACTACATTCTCTTTTTCTCTTTAATAGGTGTTCTTTTTTTACTACCTTTTGTTAATGCTATGCCTTTTTTACGCTTTGCCTTAGTGGGGCAATACACTTTTGTCATGTTTTATTTGGTCTTTAGTGCACGACATACAAGAGGTCTATATTTTATTGATATCGCTTTTGTTGTACCTACTCTTTTAGCAACATGGATAGATAGTATCTATCAAAATGACTACACTTTTGTTGCATCATACATTACAATGATGATCTTTTTTCTCTACTTGCAGTTTCTTATTGTCAAACAGATGATGCATGCACACAAGGTAGACATGAACACTATATTTGGTGCGATGAACATCTATTTGGTGGCCGGTCTTATTTGGGCGTATATCTTTATTTTACTCAATCATTTTGATGGAAGTGCTTTTCATATGCCAAATTATGAGGTGTTAACAAAAGAGGTAGAGCTCTTTACCTATTATAGTTTTACAACACTGACGACCTTAGGTTATGGAGACATTGTGGCGCAAAGTGCACAAGCACGTATGCTTTCGGTGTTAGAAGCAGTCTTCGGACAACTCTATTTGGCAATTGTTATTTCGAAACTCGTTTCTATTTCATGGCGCGCTGATATGGATGTTAACCGACTAAGTGAGAACAGGACAGATCGTAATTAACTGAGGTTGAATGCTAGTTTAATTCCACCAATAATCATCCCCATACCGATAACTGTTAAAATAATCCCCATTAATTTTCCTACGACGATAATATTGCCTTGACCGATGAGTTGAATAAGCTTGGTACTATAGACAAATGATAAGTAGGTAACCAACAGTATAAACGCAAGCATTAATATAATGATGCCAATGTGGATGTAGTTAGCATTGATGGTGTAGTTCATAGCCGTGACAATGGTTCCCGGTCCGGCAAGTATGGGAATGGCAAGTGGTGACACTGCAACGCTTTCGTCAAACTCCATAGATTCTTGGCTATGGATGGTGGACTTTTTAGACTGTAGCATCTCAAAGCCGACAAAAAAGATCAATACCCCTCCTGCTAGTTTAAAGGCAGGAATGGTCAATCCAAAAAATTGGAAGATGTAATTACCAAAAATAATAAAACTGCTCACAATTAGAAAGGCGGTAAGCGTTGAAGTCTGTGCAATACGTAACTTCTCAGCCTTAGAAGCGCCTTGTACAAGTCCCATGTAAATCGGGGTGTTTGCTAATGGATTCATGATAGCAAGAAAACCAGTAAAGACGGTGAGTGCGTAGATCCAGATGCTGTCCATAATAAGCCTTTATTCTATAATTGAGTAGATGATCTCTGTTTTGTTTTTTGTGATCTTGGTCTCTTCAAGCTGGAGTGCAGTGATGTTCAGTGCTAAAAAGTCATCTATGCTTTGCACTTTATGTTGCGCTAATTCTCTTAAGACAATCCCTCTATATGCTTTTGCCCAATGACTCACGCTCTTGCCCCCTTTTAAAAACTTGAGGGTGGTATAGTTTTGCTTGGTCTTGTAAAACTTGTCATAGTACCCAGCACGAAGATCTAGGATCTCATGGTCCATGAGTTGTAAGTCAAGCTGGTAGCTGAAACGCTCTTTATAAAACTTGTCGGGTGCAATGTCTCCGATGTTGTTACCTTGTTTTACTTTGTAGTTTGCTATCTCGTCGCCACCTAAGATACTCCCGTAAAGATTAGAGAAGATGATGACCTGTCTTTTAAGATACTGCTGTGCACTTTCAGAGAGTGAAGCATAGTCTAAGTAGCCAAAGGCAACACCACTGTAACGCTCGATTGCAGCCATTTTTGTTGCATTAAAAAGATCTTCAATATAAGGTGTGATATCACTCTCTTTTTTGATACCAAAGAGTGCTTTAATAGTTTCCATATCACCAGAGTTGACAATAGTGTTGTAACGCTCTAAGATCTCTTTTCTTGGTGTGTATCCAAAAAGAATGTCGCTGTCTGTTGTGATGTCCCCTCCCGAAAGTTTACCTTCGGAGGGAGAGAATAGGGTATATAACATAAGTACTCGTTTTTGTGAATTATAGCTAAAGTAAGTACGCTATTTACTCTGCATCTTGGTAATGACTTCAAAGTGCTTAATACCATGTTTAAGCGCGTTTTGACAACGCTGAAGATAGAGGCTGTAAAGCAGTTTATTACTCTTTTGTGTTAGCTTCTCAAAAATGAACAGGGCTTTAGAAAGCTCTTTATTACGATAAAGTATAAGACCTTTTTCATAAGTACTTAACTCTTCAGGATCAACTCTATCTTCTACAACAACTTCATAGATCTCGATGGCGTTGGTTTTACCTTTGACTTGAACGATATCTAGAGAACGAAGGGTATAGCTTTTAGTTAATTGTACTTTTGTCTCTTGAGAGATAATAATATTAGCACCATAGATTTTAGTCAGTCCCTCTAGTCGAGAGGCTAAATTTACATTGTCTCCGATAATGGTGTAGTCAGAACGTCCAGTAGATCCCATCTCTCCTATAGTGACCTCACCAGTATGGATACCAATACCTATAGTTAGGGTGACACCATACTTCTCTTGCAGTTCTAGATTGAGAACTTTTAGAAGCTGAAGTTGTTGCAGAGCAGATTGTAAGGCTTTATCAGCATGATGGTCTACTTCTACAGGGGCGTTCCAATACGCCATAATTGCGTCACCAATAAACTTGTCGATTGTGCCTTGATGGACAGTGATACTCTCTACCATAGGGGTCATGTAGGTGTTAAGCATAGCAATGACACGTTCAGGATTTCCCAGCTTTTCAGAGATGTTGGTAAAGGAGCGGATATCTGAGAAAAATATGCTTACCTCCTTGTTCCGCGGTGTTAAGAGTGCTGTGGCATTGTGTGCGATAAGGTCTTCCATAACCTGTTGAGAGACCTTTTTAGAAAAGATACCCATTACCTCTTTTTTCTGCTTTAACGTTGTAAGATAATCTATAAAGAGGGCTGTGAGTAGTGAGATAATAAAGGCAATAAGTGGAAACAAAAGGTTTAAGACAAGACCTTCATTAAAGAGCAGATGGCTAAAGAACTTGTATCCACCAAAGAGCAGTAGAAAACTTAGTGGAAGTAGCATCCATGTTGCGACTAAGCGTGTTAAGACAAACATTGTGATGATGATGAGAATGATAATCCCTAGATCAAGGTAGAAAGTTGTGTCACTACTACTGATGAAATTCTGATTGATAAGATTGTCGATGATGGTGGCATGGATCTCAACGCCAGGCATCTGGGTGTCAAATGGTGTTGCTCTAAGGTCTGCTAATCCAAGAGATGATGTTCCTACCAAGACAAATTTACCAGTAACTTCATCTGCTAAAAAATTGTTAGAGAGAATATCAGAAGCACTAAGGTAGTGATAACTGTGACGTTTTCCACTGTAGTTGATCTGCAGACGTGCATGTCGGTCAGTAAGTATATGGTATTTGCCAAGACCTATATACTCAACACCAGAGATAGAGTTCTGTACAATGACCTTTTGGGTTTGGGTATAGAGACGCACCATCTCTAGACTTAGAGATGGATAGAGCATATCGTCATAGCGAATCAACAGTGGAACACGTCGTATCATGCCTCCCTCATCAGGTGTTGTGTTAAGAAAACCACTAGAATAAAAGGCTCTTTGCAATACGGGTGTATTCATAATGAGTTGATTTGCTTGCATAATAAAAGATCTATTTGTAAGTCCTTTTTCTATAAAAACAGCTGGAATGAGTGGTGGATTGATACTACTGTTGCCATCAAAGGTAAATAGATATCCACCTATTGTAGGTGTAGCTGAGATTGTATTGGCGAGTTCAAGATCATAGTCGGGTAATTGATTGACATTACAACTAAGTTGAGAAGCAATTCTAAGAGGAGAGCGTTGATCCTCTTCTGCAAAGAAGATATCAAGACCGATAATACCTGCTTGTGCCTCACTTAGGTTTTGAATAAGTTGGGCGACTTTATTACGTGGCCATGGCCATTGTCCCTCTTTCGCAAGACTTTTTTCATCAATATCAATAATGACAATATTGCTACTTGCTGGTTGTGGACCGTGTAGTATGAAAAGAAAATCTCGTAGGCGATTGTCCAAGGAGAAAAAGGTTTGTGGTAAAAAAAGATAGGTTGTGGTGAGTAAAACGATGATACTTAGTGCTGCTAAGATTTTTACTAGTGTAATTTTATGACTTGGCATCTATAACTCTTTTGTAAAGACGAAGGAAAATATGTCTCATCACTAGCCTAGGGATTGAAGCTTGGAGGTTGCTGTGTAGCATCAAAATCTAAGGCAAAACTAAAAGGGTCTTGAGATTGTAGATCGTTTAATATCTGTTCTTGGAGTAGGTAGCTCTGCTGAAATCTTGGTAAGAAGAGACCTTGGTAGTTATAATGGGTGTTGGGCTGTACCATACCCACCATTACTGGTTCAAAGGCCATGATGTCCAAGACCTTACGCCGCCATTTTTTATCGATGTAGTGTATCATCTCACCCGCATTAACAATAAACTCACCTTCATCAGTCCAGACAATAATACTACCCTGTATACAGCCAATTTTCTCTTCGTCGTTAGTGACATAGGCCATAAACTGGGTTCCTCTGACACCGATCGTTGCTGCTTTTGTCTTGATCTTGAAACGTTGTGGTGCTAATTTCCCTATTTTTCCTGTTACTGCTTTAAAAAAACCGTGTTGTAGTCTCATCGTCACACCACGTTCTTTTCCCTCTTGATAATGTTCAAATAGATAAGTACTTTGTGGTCCAATGGTAATAACAGTATCATCATTTAAAATGACTTGGGCTTTACTTTCGGCTTTAGTCTCTAGGAGATCTTTTTGTTCGATCTTTAGTCCTTTTGTCACCATTATGACTTTTGTGTTACGGGATAAATCTGCTTTTCCTTTTAGTGTAGTGACCTCACCTATGGCGCCTAAAAGTATTGAAGTGAAGATGATTGCTAAGAAAAATATTTTCATCCTATACTCCTAGTAGTTGTAAACGAGACCGAAGATGGTCTCACTCTTTTGGTATTTTGCTGGATCAAAGTTAGAGTCATTATAGAGATAACGGTATTGACCACGTAGACGAAATGAGTGTGTCAGTGTGTATTCAACTGCTACCTTCATATCATGGTTTCCGTCTTGACGGTGTCCATTGACAGTTGGCTCAAAATCTCCAAAACGAAACTGGTAATCGCCATAAAGATCAATGGTGTCTGTGAGTGAATAGACACCTCCTATCATCAAGTAGTAGAGCTCTTTGTTGGTGAAGTCAGGTGCTATTTCTGCCCGTGCACTATAGTTTACAAAGTGTGCTTTGAGATAGGCTAGATTATCTTCATCTAACCAGAAGAGACCAAGTCCTGCTCCCATGAGGTCATCATCACGTATCTGATCAGCACTTTGAATATAACGACGTGCACTGTACATGGCATTTAGATCAAGTATTAAGGTTGAAGAGAGTTCTATATTTAGGTCAGGACGAAGACCACTCTCTTGAAGCAAGTCTCGGTTAAGATAGTTTAATCGATCATAATAGAGTGGAATATAGAGAGAAAAGGTTTCATTTCTATACCCACCACCAGTATATATACGTCCATATAGAACATCATAGTCATGTGCTGAAAAGTTGTCTTGATAATAGAAGTTTCCATCCCCTCGTAAAAACCACCCTCCCACTTCACTAAGGTCATGGAGGTAGCTGACATCTGCGGTTACACGCGAAAAAATGGAGTTGAGTTGGTCTCCTGTGGTTGTTAGTATAGTGTCGTCAACAGGGTTGATATTGATGTTACTATCATAACCTATACTTGCAATAGCCTTGAGTCTGAGTGTTGAGAGCGCATCATGAGTATCTTTTTGCAATGCTGCAAGTGAGGTACGCTGTTGTGGTGTAAGTTGTTTTTCATTGACATCTGAGAGCAGTAGGTTAGATTGTGCTTTCATCTCTAGACTGTTGTAGAGTTCGGCAAGCTTTAAACGGGATATACTACTATTAGTGTCTTCTAAGATCGCACGTTCATAAGCTGCTTGGGCAAGGTTAGTGTTACCTTCTCTTTCATAACATTCACCTTGTTGTAGTGGAGTTTTTTCATGTAGACATACTGCAAAAGTAGGCAGGACCAATACTAAGTTTATCCCACTGATCAACATCACTTTTTTTAGAGTGGATAAGACGCCATTATGGAATATGATATACATGCAAGACTCCTTTATCACTACCTAAAAAGATGAGAGAGCCACCGTTGTCATATCCTGTAGATCCAATGGCACTAATTGGGTAGGCTATAGGATAAAGAGTATTGATGTTCCCATATGTTGGGTCAAAGGAGATCAATCCAAAATATTTTGCAATAGCAAAGCCACTAAGTTTAACAAATTTATCAGATAGTCTTGTAATATAGGAAGGCGTTTCAGTGAAGAAAAGTCCTGTATAACTGACACCAATGCCCTTTACACCTGAAGCGATAGCAAATCCATCAAAGGTCCCTAATAAGTTACGATAGACTTTACCGTAACCATTATCGATTTGAGAAGTGCTCCCCGATACTAAATCAATATACTTAACACCTTGATTAAAATAAGAGGCAACAGGAGTGTATTGGCTATTACTGTCTCCTGCAAAAGTAATCCCAGATACTACCTCAATATTTCCATTAGCACCAGTATTATTAAGCTGATGAATAAGTTGTATATTTTGAGGATTTGAGACATTAAGGTCTAAGATACCGCGAGTTGTAGCAGCTAGATACAATTGAAGTGTATCATTGGGATCAAAGGTAATGTCATAGATTGGTGAAGAATTTTCATTTGAATCATATACATGATAGGTTGTGATGAGTTGTGGATATGAAATATTATTGATATCTACTATACTTAATCCAAGAGATGTAGCTAAATAGAGTAATTTACGTAGTCGATCAACTTGCATTTTATAAATGACAGCAGATGAAGGAAGTGAAAGGTGTGATTGGTAGTTAAAGGTACCTTGAAGATCTCTAGTATAAGTGAAAATATCTAGACCATTTCCTCCTCCAACATAAAGTGTCTGATTATTATCATGAACAATGGTATTAATTGATTGATTGAGGGTGAAAGGGGTTGAATGATCTGATAGGTTAGTTAATGGACTAGTAGTCGCTTTAATGCTAAAACTCAAGACTTCAAGACTACTCCCCAAATAGATATTATTTGCTAAGTCACGAAGATTGATAGTGTTGAGTTGTAGGGTGTAATCATGACCGTTTAGTAAGTCTTGGTCTGGAATAAAGGTGATAAGTGCATTAGAAAGTAAAAACTCACCATTAATATAGTGTGAACTATTATTGTCATATAAGGTTAAATCATCTTTGTTGATAGAGAGTGGGGAAATGGCTTCAGTAAATTGAAAAAATATTTTTACAAAAGGTTCTACTTCTGTATTTCCTGAAGGAAGTGTTGATGAGAGTGCTGGTTCAGTAAAGTCAAATTGGCTGTCAGAGTGGAATGGAATTTTTGCATCTTTAGCAAGATGTTCACGAGCTAAGCTTTCAACGAGTGTTGTTATGACAATAGTGTAGTTATGATCTCCTACAAGGTAGATGATCGGTTTGATGACAATAATCTTTTGATCGATCAGTGAGACTTCGATGGGATGTTGAAGATGAGTTGTGTCATCAACAAGATGAACACTCTTAGGTGTGACACTAGACACTTTAAGTAATTTAGAAGCATGTAAAATAATCTGTGCATTAACTGGGATGAAAGTTTCTACAGGTGATGGTGCAAACGATGGTGACATAGCAATTTTAAAGGGTTGTGATTCTTGTGGAAGAACTGAATTATTGTAATTATCATAACATCCAACAAAGAATAAAAGAGATACTAAAGTAAAAAATAGTGTTCGCATAAATATCCTCTTTATAAAAAAAACTATTATTTTATAGTCTCTTTTATTATATAGTATAGAGAGTGATAAGTTAATTAAATAGAGAAAGAAGAGTGTTCTTACACTCTATTTTGCTCTAACAACCTTGTTGTCACATCGCGCATAATACGTAGGGCTAGATGTGAGTTGAGATTGAGAAGTTTTTCAAACGACTCAGCTGATAGTTTCAGTGTCTCTACTTTACTTGTTGCAATGACCGTGGCAGTTCTTGTTGTGTGGGAGATAATACTTACTTCACCAATATAGTCGCCTTCACCCATACTGCTAAGCAGTCGGTTTTCTCCATTTTTTTCTATTAAAACATCAGCACTACCTTCAGTGATGATGTAAAAAGAGTCTCCCTCTTCACCTTGTGTTACGATCTGTTGGTCTTTTTGGAAATTGACACGTGAGGTCTTTTGTGCGAGTTCATAGAGTTCTTCTGTGTTTAAAGTACTAAAGATTGGGACACCGTGTAAGTAGGCCATGACCTCAATGTGTGAGATGGATTGGCGCTTCTCTTTGATGATGCGGGTGATCTCGGAGATGAGTTGACACTCACTATGGGTATAGGTACGATAGTCGATGATGTTGAAAAGCTCATGTTCATAAAAGTAGTAGAGTATGGCTGCCGTTAGTTCATCCTCATTATAAGCCAAATGCTCACGAATGATGAGGTTAAGACGCTCTTTATCATATATGCTGACATCTTGGAGTGACTCTATGATCTCATGGAGTTTGTTCTGATGCTCTAATGAGAAGAGAATCGGCATAGGGAGTTCTACCTGCTCATTTCTACTGCGTCTAAAGTAGAGTTTTATCTGGGTTTTAAGATGCTTGAGCATCTCTTTATCTTGCGGTGTTAAGAGGCTCATAGTGTCACAAAGGCGAGCAAACTTTTTAGCAAAGCTCTCCGAAAGTATGTAGAGAAGGTAGCCGGTACTCTTCTGTTCTTGATGAAAGGAAAGTGCACCGATAAGTTTAGCACTCTGTTTTAACTGCTTGAGTTTGGTGTTAATGCGCTCTTCGATAGAGTTGTCGCTGTGAACTAACTCATCATAGATACGCTGGTGTTCTTCATCATCAATATGGAAACGCTGTTGTGCTTTTTGGATGTCATCCGCATTACTCTCTTGAGCAATAAGCTCTTGTAAGTGTTGTTTGTAGATCTTGAGTTGATAGATCTTCTCTGCGGAGAGTGCTTTGGACTCATCAAAGAGCTCTTCATTGTCACGCTTGAGTGAACGAAGAACTTTTTTATGCTCTTGTTCACTGAGACCGAGTTGCTCACGAATCTTATCTAAGAGCGAAAGATCTTCACGGCTGATGGTTCCATCAGTTAACATCTCAAGTACGGTCTCTTTATAGAGCTCAAGCTTATCTTGTTGGCTCTCTTGTTGGGTAGCATAGGTGTAGTAGATCTCTTTGAGGTTGGTCGGAGCAGGTTCAGGGCCACGCCACTTCGCCAAAATCTTCTGTGCAAAACGCTCTTGCAGGTAAAAACGCTCCTCTCTAAAGATCTCTTTCCAAAGAATAATAGAAGAGACAACAATTACCATAAAGTGAAAGAGTGCATAGACTTCAGGATAGAACTTAAAGGTCGGTGCACCAGCAAAGAGGTAGAAGGTATTAAAGGCAGTAAATGCGGCTAAAGACTTGGCAATGTGCTCAACACTCTTCTCATCTTTATTCTTCGCCCATTTAAGATAGGGGATCATCTTCTCGACAAAGGTGAAAAGGTAGTAACTTAGCAGTGAAAAGAAGATTAGGGTTAAAGGTGCTGCCAGTAGTTTAGGAATGGCAGGAAGAAAGAAAAAACCTGCTGAAAGAGGGTCTCTAAAGGCAAGGTCTGCCTGTGTCCAAGCCCCATCAAAATAATAACTCCATGAACCACTAATAGCGTAGTAGTAGGCATAAAAACCGAACACTAGACCAGGAAAGGCATAAAAGGTTGCCCGTTTCTCTTGGTCACTGTTCTCTTTCCAATACCCTTTTTCCAAGTCGATGTCGGGACAATTCTTTTTACAGGCCACACAACTACCACAGGCTGAACTCTGTTGCGAGAGCAGGGCGTTTGAACCACAGTAGATCTTCTCTACAATACCAACAGGACAGAAGAAATTACACCAGGTCTTACCTGCAAAGACAAGGTTGGTTAAAAAGGCGGCAAAGACAACAAAAAGAAAGAAGTAAAAGAGCATTATGCCTTCAAAGTTGAGTAGGAGTAGACGTGCACTAAAGGCAAGGAAAAGAAGAAAGAACTGAAAAAAGTAGTAATTCTTTTCAAACCAAGCGGGTACCTTACGTTTGGGTATCCACTGTAAAAACTGCCCAATAGCAGCGATCCAAGCTAAAGGACAGATGTCTCGCCAACGGTTATAGCCCACCACTACAATGAAAAGAGGGATGATCGGTATGATGATCGTCCAGACTAATGCGGTACCATTGGGTAAAAAGTAGGTCGCAGGGAGAAAACTTAGGAGCACAAAGAGTGCCATAGCTTGGAAGAAGTTGGTAGTACGTGACATTCCTAGTACCCGTAGGTCTCCCACTTATAACTTACAAGAGGTGTATCATCACGGTTAGCCCATTCACGAAGTGAAGCATCATAGATCTTGGCTTTACTAAAGTGCATATGTTGTGAAAGGATAAACCAATTCATCGAAGCTTCTAGACCACCGGTACAGTAGAGAAGCACCTCTTCTTTTGGTTTGAGATTATAACCATCTAAGAAGATTTTGTTTAAGACGGCTTGTTCTTTTAACATACCATCGATCTCAAACTTATCTTTCCAAAAACTACTCATTGCATAAGGGATATGTCCGATACGTTTCACTCCACGACTACGGAGTGTTCCATAGTAAAAGACAGGGGGACGTGCTTCTAACATAGGGACTTTGTTGAGGTGAGCTTTGACATAGGAAAGGTCAACGATAGTGCCTTTCTTGTAGCTTGCTTTAAAGGTACCCGGTCTGTTCTTTGTTAGTGTCGTAGAGATGCTGCGGTCATCTTCATCTTCCCATTCGCCAAATTGTCCATCAAGTAGGGCAACATTTTTAAGTCCATGGGTAATCATTGCGAGTGCGATGTAACTTGACTTGAGCGCCTCTTTACTTTTATTATGTCCGTAAATAACAACTTGAGATGCTTGATTAATACCTAATCGGTGCATCTCCTTTTCGATCTCTTGGTTGGAACGCATGAGTTGATGAAGCCCTGCAGCTCTACGCCAGTTGCTGATCTCTGTTCGCATCGCTTTCGGGATGTGCCCTTCATCAAAATCTTTTAAAGAACCGACATCGACTAAGATGAGGTTTTTGTCATTAAGTATTTTGTTAAGTGTTTCTGATGAGATGAAGCCTGTTGCTGCCTGTAGAGAGAGAACTAATAGTGAGATTAATAAGAGTGAACGCATTTTTTTCCTTTATGCAAGACGCTGAGATGCGTTTTGTACCTTTATTATAGTATTAAAATTTATAATACACTAAATGGATTAGTATTTTGAAAAGTGGTGATACTCTGCGTGATTATTTAGACAGAATAGGGGAAAATTTGTTACACTTCATAGTAAGGATTTAGAATGAAACAGAATGCTGATGAACTTTTGGCGCTTATATTTAACTATATCACCAAGATAGCAGCTATCCATGACCCAGAGAAACTAGTGGTTGAAGTTGCCAAAATGGGACGTGATATTGTTAAAGCAGATCGTTGTAGTGTATGGATACTTGACCATGAGAACAATACCCTCTGGACAAAGGTGGCGCACGGTGTAGACTTTATTCGTATACCCTCTAACAGTGGTATTGTGGGTGAGGTAATTGCAAAGGCAGAAGCAGAGATCATTAATGATGTCTATGCTGATCCCCATTTTAATCGTAGTGTTGATGAAGAGACGGGGTATAAAACAGAGACAATGATGGTCCTTCCTATTCATAACTCTGCTGGCGAAGTGGTTGGTGCAATGCAGGTGATCAACAAAATAGGTGAGGGTGGGTTTACACAAGAAGATCTACAACACCTTCTTCTCGCTTCAACGTATGTGGCAGAAAGCATCGAGTCCTCTCTTTTGCTAGAAGAGATAGACGCTACGCAAAGAGAGTTAGTCTACATCATGGGTGTAACGGGTGAGAGTCGCTCTAAAGAGACAGGTAACCATGTGAAGCGTGTGGCGGAGTACTCACGTCTTTTAGCCCAACTGTATGGACTAAGTGAGAAAGAGTGTAACGTATTGAAAGACGCTTCACCGATGCATGACTTAGGCAAGATCGCGATTCCTGATGCGGTCTTAAACAAGCCTGGTCGTTTTGATGAAGATGAACGTCGTATTATGGATACTCATGCTGAACTCGGTTACAATATTTTAAAAGGTTCAGAACGCACCCTCCTTAAAGCCGCAGCCATTGTCGCTTATCAGCATCATGAAAAATACAATGGTACGGGCTATCCTAACCAGCTAAAAGGTGAAGATATACATATCTATGGTCGTATTACAGCGATAGCTGATGTCTTCGATGCTTTAGGCTCTGACCGTGTCTATAAAAAAGCTTGGGATGATGAAAAGATCTTTAATCTCTTTAGAGAAGAACAGGGTGAACATTTTGACCCAAAATTGATTGATCTGTTTTTTGAGAACATAGAGCAGTTTTTAACCATACGTGAAACCTTTAAAGATCGTTATGATGGCTAACATGATTACTGTTTTAGGTGTTAATGGGACAAAAGGCCTTCAAGGGGGTACTAGCGCTTTTCGAATTGATGCGCAAAATGTTATTGATGCGGGTAATTTGCTTATTCCCTTAAAAGAAGAGACCGCGGCTATAACAACCATTTGGCTGACCCACTCGCATCTTGATCACATCCTTGATATCGCCTACATCCTTGATAGTTATTTTAGTGAACGCAAGGAGACCTTAACACTACGTGGTCTACCTGAGACACTCAGTGCAATCAAAGAGCACTTTCTAAATGACATTATCTGGCCAGACTTTTCTAAGATAGCGATGCATGATGGCAAGAATATGGCTTTACAGTATGAGCCGATTGAGGTTGGCAAAAGTTATCCTCTGAATGAACATCAGACAATTGAAGCATTTGAAACGGAACATACCGTGCCAAGTTGTGGTTATAAAGTAAGCAGTAATGAAAGTGAAGTCTACATTACAGCAGACACTTCAGACATTACTGTAGTGACACGTTTAATAAAACAGAGTGTGAAGAAGGTCAGTTTAGTTGTAGAATGCTCGTTTCCTAACGAACGTGCTAGATTAGCACAAGAGAGTAAGCACTATACACCTAAAGGGTTGTTTGAGAGTCTTAGATCATTAGAAAAAAGTGGCATAGCACTTTACATCAACCATATTAAGCCACTTTATCAAGATACGATAGAGAGTGAGATAGCCCAAGAAAAAGGGCTTTGGAAGGTAGAGATTCTCAAAGAGGGTGCAAATATTCACTTTTAGCTACAAAACCCTTGACATTGAAAATAAAAGTGCCTATAATTGCAACTCGATTTCAGATGCCGACATAGCTCAGTTGGCTAGAGCAGCTGATTTGTAATCAGCAGGCCCGGGGTTCAAATCCTCGTGTCGGCACCATTTGATTTCGAATATTAGAAACAGTGTTAGACCAGATCAATACAACAAACTGATGGTGAGATAGTCAAGTGGCCAACGACGGCAGACTGTAAATCTGCTCCCTATGGGTTCCCAGGTTCGACTCCTGGTCTCACCACCATCAATGATGACGCGGGCGTAGCTCAGTTGGCTAGAGCGTC
>Ga0256826_1000882_pt1 | contig 18694 bp, 15 predicted proteins | sample CV79metaG_FD_185975 | JGI IMG/M metagenome (GOLD analysis project Ga0256826, IMG submission 185975) | Hydrothermal vent microbial communities from East Pacific Rise, Pacific Ocean - CV79 | ecosystem: Environmental > Aquatic > Marine > Hydrothermal vents | place: Pacific Ocean: East Pacific Rise...
AAGTTTGTTTTTTGGTCGTTAAATTTTGCAAAATCATCTACCCATTTGATGGGATTAGTAACATTATAAATCTTCTCAAAACCAACAGAACGAAGTCTATCATCTGCGAGGTACTGAATGTACTGTTCAACTATGGCATCTGTAAGCCCTAAAATCTGCCCTTGAGTAATGTATTTCCCCCATTCTGATTCAAGTTTTACAGCTTCTTTAAACATCTCTATCACTTCAGCATTTAACTCATCTGTAAAAAGGTCTGCTCTCTCTTTTTTAAGAGTGTTAATGAGATTTTGAAAAAGTACCAAGTGTGTTACCTCATCGCGTTGAATAAAACGAATCATCTGTGCAGAGCCAAGCATCTTTCCCGAACGAGCGAGTGTGTAAAGATAAGTAAAACCACTATAAAAATAGATACCTTCTAAAATCTGATTTGCAAAACATGCTTTAATGAAGTTTGTTTCGCTTGGATTTTTAGCAAGTTCTTGATACACACGAGCAATGGCATCATTTTTATTTTTAAGCATCATATCTCTACGCCATAGTTCATAAATCTCTTCAGAGTTTGTAGAGATACTATCTACCATTACTGCATAACTTTGCGAATGAAGAGCCTCTTCAAAACTTTGACGAACTAAGATAAGATTTACTTCAGGAGCCGTTACATAAGGATTAACATTATCTATAAGATTATTTGTTTGAAGAGAATCCATAAAAATGAGCTGTGAAAGTGCTTTATCATAGGCTACTTTTTCTGCTGCTGTAAGAAGTTTATAGTCATTGACATCACGAGTCATGTCAACTTCTTTTGGAAACCAAGTGTTGTTAAGCATCATTTCCCATAGATTATAAGCCCATTGGTATTTTATGTTATTTAACTCAAAAATACCAGTTGGATTACCACCAAAAATCTTTCTTTCATTTACACTTTCAGTTGAATCTGGATTATATATCTGCTTACGGTTCATAGTCACTCCAAAATTTTATATATTATGATTATAGCACAGCTTAGTAAAGATATTATCCCATTTAAACTTTCCCTTAAGTTGCACTTAGATAGAATTGATTTAAAATTATATTTACTTAATGCATATAAAGGAATGACTATGGGTTTATTTGGCTCTTCCAATACTAAAGAACTTGAACAATTACAGGAGCATAATAATGCCTTAGAAACTGAAAATATTCAATTAAAAGAACATATACAACACCTTGAAGAGCAACTCAAAGCTCATATTGTTCAAGCTGAAGAAAACTCAATAGAACCCTTAATGAAAATCCAAAACTCTCATCTTAAATCAAATATCATGGATATACAAGGCAACTTAGCAGAGTCGGTTGCAAGTTCAAAAGCAAGCCTTGTCAAAACAGATGAACTCTCAACAAGTATTAAAAATTCTCTTCAAAGAACCGTTAGTATTGTTACTGATTTAGATAACCTCAATCAATCATCAGAAGATTCTATGCAAACGATCAATGGACTTTCAGAGAGAACAAATGACATTGTAAGTGTACTAGCACTTATTAAAGATATTTCAGATCAAACAAACCTCCTTGCCCTCAATGCTGCCATAGAAGCCGCTCGTGCAGGAGAGCATGGCCGCGGTTTTGCTGTTGTTGCTGATGAAGTACGTAAACTTGCAGATAGAACTGATAAAGCAGTGGGAGAAATCAACATCTCTTTACAATCTATGCAACAAGATGTCATGAGTGTTGCTGAACAGTCCCAAGCGATTCAAGATCAGATACTAGAGTCAAATGAGTCTATGAATCGTCTCAACAGATACCTTGAACAAGATTTTAGTGAACTTTCAACAACCTTTGGTGCTATCTCCTTTTCAAACCATAGAGTTTTTATGTCTTTAGCAAAACTAGACCATATCTTATGGAAAGTGAACACTTACTACTCTGCACTTACAAAAGAAGAACAGTTCAAGTTTGTTGACCACCATAACTGTAGACTTGGAAAATGGTACTATGAAGGAGAAGGCAAAGAACACTTCTCTTCATGTTCTGAGTATAAAGACCTTGAAAGCCCTCACGCTACAGTTCATAATGGTACACATAAAGTATTTGAACTTATGGTTGAAGAAAAAGTCAACATGAAAGCGCTACTTAAAGCTTTTGAAGAGATGGAAACAGGAAGCGATAATGTCTTTAAAAGCCTTGATGATATTTTACATGCCAAAGATGCAAAATAGAACCTTTTAAACCCGCTTTTGGTTTGAAAAATAGACACTTTCAAACCATTTATTCTACTTTTTTTAGAAAACTCTCTCTACTGCCTTTTAAACTAGAAACTTTTATATTAAGTGATGGTGATTTTGTGGATTGTCATTGGTATGGAGAAGAACAAGCTGACTATCCCATAGTCGTTCTTTATCATGGTCTAGCAGGTTCTTATAAATCGCCTTATATTCAAGGTATACTCTTAGCTCTAAAAAAAAGTGCTTACACAGTAGTACTTATGCATTTTCGTGGATGTTCTGGTCGAAGTAACAATCTCCCTCGTTCATACCATAGTGGCGATACACAAGATGCAAAAGAGTTTTTAACACAGCTAAAACAACGTAATCCAAACAAAAAACTTTATGCTGTTGCTTACTCGTTAGGAGCAAATATGCTTCTAAAACTTCTCGGAGAGATGCAAGAGAAGTCACTTTTAGATGCAGCAGTAGCCATTTCTGCTCCCATGCAACTCGATATGTGTGCTAGTTTTATAGACCAAGGGTTTGCAAAGTTTTATCAAAAAAATCTTGTGAAAGAACTCAACAAAAGCCTTGATAAAAAGTATGACAAACATCCTATGCAAGAGATTATCTCCCTCCAACGCGAGAAGATTAAAAATATCCATTCTTTTTGGGATTTTGATGCAATCTACACAGCCCCTGTACATGGTTTTAACTCTGCTCAAGATTATTATACAAAATCAAGTGCAAAACAATTTCTCAAACACATCCAGGTACCTACTCTTATCATACATGCCAAAGATGACCCTTTTATGCCCGTAGATATCTTGCCAAACAAAGATGAACTCCCTTCTTGTATAAAACTAGAAGTAAGTGAACATGGTGGTCATGTTGGATTTATAGGAGGCACCTTTTTAAACCCAACTTACTGGACAGAAAAGAGGATAACAGAATTTTTTGATTCTCAAAATTCTAGTTTATAACCAACACCAAAAGTATTTTTTATTGTTCCCTTAGGAAGTTTTTTACGTACTCCTTTTATAAGTGTTTTTAGGGCACTTTCTTTTGGGTTAAGTGCATCATACCACAACTCAAAAATAATATCTTCACTACTAAATGTCTTCTGTAAGTTTGAAAAGAGTAATGCTAAAAGCTCTTGTTCTTTTTTCGTTAACTCTTGTAGAATTTGTGCTTTCTTCAAGACTCGATGTTCCATATCCCATATATAATCTTCTTTCATCTTCACAATTTTTGTAGGAATTATGTTATATGCTTCTATCTCCTCAATTGCAAGTTCTAAGGCATCTTTTAACTCTTGACGAGAAACAGGTTTCACAAGATATTTACTTAATTTTAATTCACTTGCTAGAAGCAAAGTTTGAACATCTGACTTTGCAGTCAGCATGATTGCTTTTGTTGTATAATCTTTTTGACGAATTTTTTGTAAAAAGTCTATCCCACTTTCACCTGCTAAATCAATGTCAATAATCAAAATAGAAGGTTTTTTTAGATTGTATACAGACCAGGCTTCTTGAGTATCACTCGCTTCATACACATACTCAAAAAAACGAGATAGATATGCCACATAATTTTTACGGACTTCTATGTCATCTTCAATATAAAGTAATTTATAAGCATTTTTTTTCTTTTGCATTATTTCTTTTTCCTTGGTAAAATTATACTAAAACAACTACCTTCATCAACATTCTCAACTTCTAAATCACCCTCTAGTTTTTCTTGAACAATTTTTCGAGTCATATAAAGACCGATACCACTTCCTTTTGAATGATGCTTTGTTGTAAAGTGAGGTTCAAATAGTTTTTCTTTAACACTTTTAGCAATACCTCCAGCATTATCAGTAACTTGGATAAGATATTTATCTTCAAGTTCGAGAAGGTCTATGTTTATTTTCGCATGAAACACATTTCTCTCTTCTAGGGCATCTTTAGCATTGTTGAGAAGTATAACAATAGTTTGTTTTAATTCACTTTCGTATGCTTCGTACATCACATCACACTGCAAGTTATATGTTAAGCGAATGTCACTTTCTTTCAAGACGATTGCTAATGTACCTACAGCATTTAAGATTAAATTTTTAAGAGAAAAGCATTGTTTCTTCCCACCAGTATCAAAGTATTTTTTAAAATCATCAATAATATTTGACATATTTTTTGTAATAGCTTCGATGTCTTGGAGTTTTTCTTCTAGCAGTGCATCTTCAATGTTTTTTTCATATAAGATTTTATCTATCATACTTACTGTTGCATTTATCTGAGACAAAGGTTGTCGCCATTGGTGTGCTATATTATTTACCATCTCCTTAAGAGACTCTTCTTGCTCAATTTTCAATACTATATGCCTTTTTATTTCTCATAAATTTAAACATTATAACTTATTTTTAGAAAATTTTACTCTTTTTTCATAACTATATTGTATACTATCATATAAAGATATGAGGTGTAAGTATGAAAAGGGATAAAAAGAAAAACAAAGAGAATGATGTTTCTCAAATAGGAAATGTTGACCAAATTCGTGAAATTCTTTTTGGCTCACAAGCCCGTGAACTAAAAGATAACTTTGAAAAAATTGAACGCAATATGAACAGTATGTATACTGATTTAAGTAAAAAAATACAGCAAAATCAAGATGATTTTCAAGATAGACTGACTGATGAGTTAGATACTCTCTCTCGAAAAGTTAAAAACATTGTCGTACAGCAACAACAAGAGTTTACAGATGTTAGAGACAGTTCACTCAAACAAGAAGTACGACTTCAAAATTCTTTAGAGAGTTTAGAAGATGAGTTAAATGCTAAACATGAACAATTTAAACAGCACCAAGTGCAAAACAATGCTAGTATTAGCCAACAGATGCAAACACTCCAACAAGAACTGCTCCAAACACTCAACAACAAGATTTCTGAACTTGGTTATGACAAACTCTCTCGTGATGATGCAGCAAGTATTCTTATGGAAGCAGCAATGGCTATGAAAGGAACAAGCATAGACCAGCAACTCTCACTCTCACATATTAGCTAATCTTTTTTATGGACACTCAAAGTAATACTTCTACAAATAAAGCTCTCCAAGAGGCCTTATCTCCTCTTGTCAATAACATCATAGAAGAGAACTATGAGTCCACGAAAGAGCAAATGAGTGCACACCTTGCGCCCCTCATGGGTTCAGCCATTCGCGAACAAATAAAATCACAAAAAGATGATGTTGTAGATGCTCTTTACCCTGTTATAGGTAACATGATCAGTCGTTATGTTACAAAAAGTTTGGAAGAGATGCTTAAAAACATAAATGCCCAAATTCAAAATGGTTTATCATCTACATCTCTCAAACGTAAAATAAAAGCAAAAATTAAAGGTGTTAGTGAAACACAACTGCTCTTGAGTGAAAATGCTAACTCTTCAGTTCGTGCTGTTTTTCTTATCCATAAAGATACTGGGATTGTTCTTTCTCAAGCACAAAATCCAAACTATACACTCCATGAACCAGAGATGATGGCTTCCATGATGACAGCCATAAGAAGCTTTGTCAATGATTGTATCTCTCAAGAAGATGAGGCACAAGAACTTGGAGAGATTGAGTATAGTGGCAATAAAATCATCCTTGAAGCAAGCAATCATAGTTATTTAGCCATTATGGTTGAGGGTGCAAGTTACCAAACAACCTATGAAAAAATTCGTACTGTTTTTGGGGAAATCCTCTCGCAACATAGTGATAAAATTCGTGAATTTAATGGTGACTTAGAAGAGTTTGCCACACTTCACATTGATAATACATTAGAGACTCTCTTGCTCAACGATGTCCAAGAGGAAGAAAAACAAGGTATCCATCCTTTGATGTATATCATTCCTCTTTTACTCCTTACTTGGGGAATATTTCATTTTTATACGAGTTATCAGAATGAAGAGTTATCAAAGAAAACAAGTGCTAAACTTTACAACACTCCAGAACTAACACTCTATCGACTCACAACTCGCGTTACAGATAGCATTGTAACTATTGAAGGGGCTGTTCCTTTTAGTTTCCATAAACATTTAGCAACAAAACTACTCCAAAATACCAAAGGTGTCAAAGAAGTTCATAATAACATCATTATTATCCCTACCCTCAGTGACCCTCTGCAAATCAGTACCCATATCGCATATATTTTACAAGGATTTAATATCCAAAAAGGTGTCTCTCTTCGTTATGAGTATGACTATCAAAACCTAACTCTTTTAGGGCATACACAAACCATAAGGCAAAAACGAAAAGTACTGGAAAGCTTACAACAAATAAAAGGTCTCAGTGCTATTTCTAATCAGATTGTAGTAAAGCCACCACTTTTAAACAAGAGCATCTATTTTCAAAGAGGTGACACTTCTATTAGTTCACAAGAACAAGCTAAACTCATTGAGATTATAGAACGAGTACATCTAAGTGATACAAATCTTAGTATAGTACTCAACTCCTTTAGTGATCTTATTGGAAATGTACAAAAGAACAATAGACTTGCACAAAAAAGAATGCAAAATATTGTTATTTTTTTACAAACTCAAGGAAAACTGACAAATAAATTCATCATATACAATACAAATCATGCACCAAAAGATATTGATCCGAAAAAAGAGCCACAAAAAGCAAGATGTGTTACGATTACATACAATAAGGGTAAAAATGATAGCTTATAAAATTGTAATGGTTGGAGACTTTGGTGTCGGTAAAACAAGCCTAGTAAAACGTTTTGTGGACAACAGCTTTAGTGAAGAATATCTTAGCACAATTGGTGTGAGTATCTCTAAAAAAAATCTTAATAACTCTACACTGATGCTTTGGGACATAGAGGGACATACAGAGTTTAAACCTATCTTCAAACAGTACCTTATGGGTGCAAAAGGGTTTATAATTGTAGCAGATATTACTCGTGAAAATACAATTGAATCCATCAAAAAGCATATTGAGCTTTGTCATACTGTTGTAAAGAATGCTCCTGTATGTATTGCCCTCAATAAATCAGATATGCCTCATATACTAGATGAAAAAGCTATAACAAACTTAAAAGAACTCTCAGCAAGTATAGTTGATGTGTATCAAACATCTGCGAAAGAAGGCAACTCAGTTTTAGAAATATTCTCTGCACTCGATGCACAAGTTATAGCAAGTATTAAAGGCTAGTTATGGAAAATATTGCACGCCTTATCTGTAAAAAAAGTAATATTTCTTACATTGTTTTTAGTGACAGCCTCCAGGTACTAGATTTTAGTGACAAACTCGACACGATTGTAGATGATTTTTCTCTTCTCTCCTTTGATGCAGACATTCGTGATGTCATGTGGGAACTTATAGGTATGGAAGATAAACTTAGCTCTTTGTATAATGATACTTCGAACACGATTCACCTTCCAATGATATTAAAAAACAATCATTATTATGACTTAGATATAGAAGTTTTTGAAGATAGTGTAGAAAAATATTTTATCGCCTATTTTACTCAAAAAACAAAAGAATCTTTAAGTTATATTCAAACAATCAAAGAAATCAATAAAAAAATTCTTACTTATGAAAATGAAAATAAACAAAACCAAGAAGAGCATTACAGCCTTATAAATGAAAAAGTGATTAATTTTAATGTCAATAAAGAAGGGAATATCACTGTTGTAAATGATGCCTTTATGCATTTTTTTGACCTCAATAAAGATGCTATTATTGCACAACACTTCTCAGTTTTTTTTAAAACAAGAGAAGAGAACCTCACGGAAATTAGTTCTATAATTCTAAATGCAAAAAATATAAATAATGAACTTATCTCTTTTCATGCTAATGTTATTCCTATAACGAAAGACGAAGAAGTCTATGAAAACATCATTATATGTCAAGATATAAGTTATCTTAAAGAAGTAGAAAAAGAGTTAGAATTAGCTGCAAATCATGATAGTCTCACGGGACTTGCTAACCCTTCAAAACTTTTAAAAAGACTCGATGTTGAGATATTAAAATGTAAAGAAACCCTCAACTCCTTTAGCATCTGCTTTATTGATTTAAACAAGTTTAAGTCTGTTAATGACAACTATGGACACCATGCAGGAGATATGCTTCTTAAACACATAGCAAAAGTACTGAGTGACTTTGTACGCAAAGATGATATGGTTGCAAGAGTTGGTGGTGATGAGTTTGTAATTTTATTTGATAGTTTAGAAGACCAAGAAATTCTTCAAAATATGATTCAAAGGATTCAACAATTAGCAAAAAATAATAAATTGCACTATACAGATGATGACATAATTGAGTTTGAATTTAGTTTAGGTCTTGCTTCTTACCCTCAAGATGCTAAAAGTGCACAAGAGTTACTGCAGACTGCAGATAAAGAGAGGTATAAACATAAAAAGCGCTAACGCGAGAAGTCGCGTTAGAAAAAAGTTCTACTTACGAGAGTGTCTTTTTCTCTCGCCTTCTGTTAAGTATTTTTTACGAATACGGATAGCTTTTGGTGTAACTTCAAGAAGCTCATCATCTTCAATCCACTCTAAAGCACGCTCTAGTGACATGTCACGAGGTGGAATAAGTTTGATCGCTTCATCAGCACCAGATGAACGAACATTTGACTGTGCCTTACCTTTAATAGGGTTAACAACAAGGTCATTTGCACGTGCATGCTCACCAACAATCATTCCCTCATATACTTCAGTCTGAACACCGATGAAAAGAACACCACGGTCTTGAATACCAAAAAGAGAAAACGCAAGAGTTGAACCTGGAGTCATAGAAACAAGAGCACCATAAGAACGAGACTCTACAGTACCATTAAAGGGACGGAACTCTAAAAAAGAGTGATTCATAATACCCTCACCTTTTGTGTCTGTAAGAAACTGTCCACGGAAACCGATTAATGCACGAGCAGGAATTTCAAACTCAATACGTTGGAAACCTTGCCCCATAGGAAGCATTGATTTCATTTCAGCTTTTCTTTTACCAAGACGCTCAATTACCGTACCACTTAAGTCTTCAGGAACATCGATTACAAGATGCTCAAATGGTTCACATTTAACACCTTCAATCTCTTTTCTAATAACTTCTGGACGAGAGATTGAAAACTCAAAATCTTCACGACGCATATTTTCAGCAAGAACAGTAATTTGAAGCTCACCACGACCTGAAACTTTAAATTTACCCTCACCAACTACTTCAAGTCTCATTGCAACATTTGTTCGCATTTCAAACTCTAAACGCTCTCGTAGTTTGTTTGAAGTTACATGTTTTCCTTCTTGACCAGCAAGTGGAGAATCATTTACAGCAAAAACAACTGTTAGTGTTGGTTCTTCAACATGCATAGGGTCAAGTGCAACAGGATTTGAAGGATCACAAACAGTGTCACCAACATCAACAGTTTCCATTCCTGCAAATGCAACAATATCACCCGCTTCTGCTTGGTCAATTTCCATACGGTTTAGACCATGAAAACCAATAAGTTTAGATATTTTACCCTTCACCATTTCACCGTCAGCTTTTGCAAGCATAATATTGTCACCTTTTTTCACTGTACCATTAAAAATACGGCTAATACCGATTTTACCAACATAGTTGTCATAATCTAGTGTAAATACTTGTGATTGAAGTGGGTTTGCAGCATCACCTTCTGGCTCAGGAACTTCGTTGATAATCGCTTCAAAAATACACTCAAAATCGCCATCAGGATCTTCCATATCTAGTTTTGCTACACCATCACGAGCAGCAGCATAGATAATTGGGAAATCTTGTTGATCATCAGTTGCATCCATTGCAGCGAAAAGGTCAAACATTTCATCTACAACTCTATCACAATCAGCAGAAGGTTTATCGATTTTATTGATAACAACGATTGGTTTTTTACCAAGTGCTAACATCTTTTTAACAACAAACTTAGTTTGTGGCATAACACCTTCATAAGCATCAACAAGTACTAAAACACCATCAACCATTTTAAGAACACGTTCAACTTCACCACCGAAGTCAGCGTGTCCCGGAGTGTCAATAATGTTAATCTTGTAATCTTTATAACGAATAGCTGTATTTTTAGAAAGAATCGTAATACCACGTTCTTTTTCTAAATCATTACTATCCATAGCACGTTCATCATGATTTTCATGTGCAGCGAATGTACCAGACTGTTCTAATAGTCCATCAACCAATGTAGTTTTACCGTGGTCAACGTGAGCGATAACGGCAATATTTCTTATTTTTTGCATAAGGGTTTCCTTCTTTGTAGGGAAAATTTTTCGCAATTATACCCAAATAAAAGTTAGATTAGAGTAAAATGCTTATAAGTATTATAAATCATAATAAAGCCATAGAAAAGAATTTAAAATGTTTGAGTATCCAAAGAATCTTGATTATATATTTGAAAAACTATTAGAACAAAATATTCATCCTATCATTATTGGTGGGTTTGTGAGAGATTTTTTTCTTAAAATCAACTCAAAAGACATAGACATTGAGCTTTATGGTGTTACTTCTTTACATACCTTGGAAACTATTTTATCACAATTTGGAAGTCTGAACTGTGTTGGCAAAAGTTTTGGTGTCTATAAACTAGCAACTGCTGCACTTGATTTAGACTTTTCACTGCCACGACTAGACTCTAAAGTTGCCATAGGGCATAAAGGTTTTGAGGTAACTATTAAAGAAAATCTTGATTTTAAAACAGCTACAAGCAGACGCGATTTCACTGTTAATGCAATCGGTTATGATGTTGCCAGTAAACAAATTTTAGACCCCTTTTCTGGTTTAGAAGATATAAAGAAGAAAAAACTCCGTGCAGTAGACTTAGAAAAATTTGCAGAAGACCCTTTGCGAGTCCTACGAGCAGTGCAATTTAGTGCACGATTTAACTTCACACTTGAGGGCACTCTTGTAGAACTTTGTAAAACCATGATTCAAAATGCTCTCTTAAAAGAACTTCCAAGGGAGAGATTGTTTGAAGAGTTAAAAAAAGTCATGACGAAGGCTCAAAAACCATCTGATGCGCTTCTTTTACTTCAAAATTTAGGTGCTATACAAACCTTTCCTCAATTTTCACAACTAATGCAAAACTTTGACTTTATATCTCAAAGCAAACTCACACACAAGCAACTTAATAAAACTATCAATGCCCTTATCGACATTATGTTTGGGGATAAAACTCAGGTAAGGATATTGAGAAAAATTTCTCAAGACTTACAAAGAGTCACACCTTTACTTCAAGGAAAAGATCTTATAACACTCGGTCTAAAACCATCAAAACAATTCGGTGAGATTTTAGAAACTGCCTATCAGGAACAGATAAAAGGAAAGTTTACGACCAAAAAAGATGCACTACTGTTTATAAAAACTGAGTATATATAGTATTGTTTTCTATACTATGAAGTAGTGCTTTGTTGGATCGTTCGATAATGGTATACATAGTATCATCTTTATTTACTTGCGAAGCACCATACTTCAATCGTATGTTGTACACTTTCGCAAAGTCTTCTTTAAGTACTTGTTTGTTAAGTTTTTTAACAAGTACTCCTGCATTTTCTATATTGCTTTTTGGCATAAATACAACAAAATCACTGCCACTCCAACGAGCTATAATATCACTATCACGAAGCAATTTTTTAATAGTTTGTGCTATATCTTTTAAAAGCCTATCTCCTTTTGCAAAGCCATACAGTAAGTTAAACTTTTGTATATCTTCTACTTGAAAATAGATAAGAGAAAAGAGTCTATCGTAGCGTTTGTACTCTTTGATAGATTGAAAAATAATCGTTTGAAGATGCATACGGTTAGAAACTTTAGTCAAAGAGTCAGTTGCAACTATGACTGCTAAACGTTCATTCTGAAGTAAACATCTCTTTAAAGTTTGATAATTTACTATATGACTACGCAAGCGTAATAACAACTCTTCTAAACTAAAAGGAGCATTAATACACTCATTTACCCCTGCTTCATAAGCTCGTTTAATATCTTTAGCATCATCTTTTTTGTTAATGTAAAGAAATGGTAAAAAACTAGTACTTGCTTCTGCTCGTATTCTAGTGCATACGGCTAATGTATTCATCTTTTTACATTGAGAATTTGCAATAATTGCATGCACAGTTTTTGTCTCACTAAAAAGATTAAATTCTTGGAAAGAATCGATTAAGACTAATTCTAAATCTTCTTGTATAGTTATATACTCACCCAAGTTTGTAAGATTTTCTTTCACATCATTTAAAAGTACTACATTAAACTTCATTCTATTGCCTAAGACATTTTTGTGCTATCTATTTCTATAACAGTATGCACATTCCCTCTTGGATTATAGTCAGCTACAACTTTCATATATTTTGGTTTGAGTTTTCTATCTAGTACTTCATAAATCTCATTTGCTGAATTCTCATGACTCACATGCTTATCTCGAAATGAGTTTATATAAAGTTTTATCGCTTTTAACTCTACTACCCATGCATCAGGCGTATACTCTAAATAGATTGTTGCATAGTCTGGGTATCCGCTTCTTGGACAAAGGCAAGAGAACTCAGGAAGAGTCATCTTTATAAGATAGTTCCGTTTATGTTCATTTGGCCATATCTCCAAATCTTTTTCAACATCAAAGTCATTTACTATTTTTTCACCATATTTCATTTTCACCCCTTTAGTTCTTCTAGTTGTGCAAGTTGTTTACCCTGCTTAAAGTTAATCTTTCTATTTACTATGAGTTTTAAAATTGATTCATTTTGTATATTTTTTATCCATGTTTTAAAACCTTTTTGTTCTGCCATCTCCAAAAATCCATCTATAATGGCAAGATTCTGTTTGAGTTTCTCTTCATTGGAGTAGTAAGTATCAAATCTTATCATATCAACACTAAGTTCTCTTAGATATAAAAAACTTGTGTGCAAAGAGCCTACTCTATCTATGCAAATTAATGCCCCTAAATTTTGAAAAGATTTGATAATACCATTAAACCTACTTGTGTAAGAGTAATACTCTTGTTCACTCAAAATAAAAATAATTTCTATACTTTTATCTGCATTATATTTAGTAAAAAGTTTTTTTGCTAAAACTACAAATTTTTCATTCCGAAGGGAAATAGGCGCAAGGTTCATAGCGAACTTTTTTAAAGTCTCTTTTTGTCCTTTTACTAAAAGATATTCTAAGACCATCAAGTCAAACTCGACTCTAAGTCCAAGTTTGTTAAGAACTTTTACATAGCTTTTTGGATGTATAACCTTCGTACCATCTATGTGTAATTTTACAAAAGTATCATAAAACACTTTTCTTTCATCTTCAAATACAGCTTGAAAAGTTACAACGATATCTTGTTTTATGATACTTCTTATAACAAGTTGCTCTAAATCATTTGGACTTATAAGCTCCTCACTAGGATGTTGCACTATCTTTTTGTTTGATTCTTGTAATTCAAAAAGATGCTCAAGCAAGAAGTCTAGCTCATGAGAATACTCTGTATCTGTAATAGTTCCTGAAATTTTTACTTCTATCTCACCGACTAAGAACTCTGTAGATTTTAAGCATAACAATTCCAATACAGTAGTAAAACTCTCTTTTGGTCCTTTAAAGCCTATGATAAAATCACCACCTTTAAAATGCCCTATTGGAAAGTTATTTATCTCAGCTCGAGAGAGATACTCTGCTATCCAAGACACAACTTCATTGAGAATTTTATCCCCATTTTTTATACCATGAACTTGATTAATATCATGAAGGTTTTCTATGCTCAAGAGTACTAGTGTGTACTCTTTATTTTCTTTTATCTCTTTACTTAAATAATCGTAAAGATATTCTCGAGTAAAGGCACCACTAATCTCATCGCGAATCTTCATGTTAAAACCATTATAGATAAGATATAAGATAAAGTAGATACTAAATGTTAAAAGTAAAACAGATTCAAAGTAAAAAGAGGGTTCTAGAGAACCATAAGAGGAGATGAGAGTATGTGACACCAAAGCAATAACAAGAGCAAAGATAGGAAGACCTATACGTAACGCGAGTCTAAATCTAAATTCGCGTTCTTTTAACTTTGGTAGTAACATACAAGTAGTGTTATACGTCTAAGTGTTTCACATCTTTAGCATGTGTTTCTATGTAGTTTCTTCGTGGTTCAACTTCATCACCCATAAAGAGAGTAAAGGCATCACTTGCTACTTCTGCATCATCTATAGTTACTTGTAGTAAAACACGATTTTCAGGTGTCATCGTTGTTTCCCAAAGTTGATCAGGATTCATCTCACCTAGACCTTTGTATCGTTGGATATAAGCACCCTTACGAGCATAATCTTTAATCTGCTCTAGCTCAGCAACGATGTCATTATCAAAACTTAATTCCCACTCTTGAATCTTCTTGTAAACAAAGTTCGCTTCTGTGAAGTGAGGGGCACTAAAAAGGTCATCATTAACAAGAAGCTCTTCCATCCCACCCTGTGTTTGTACAAAAAGGTGGATTTCATTTGCCTCTTCATTAACAGTTTTTGTCAGTATGTTGTTGTCAATACTTGTCAAAAATTCTTCAATCTTACCATACAAAGTTTTTGCATCTAATGCAATTAAATCAGGATTTTCAATAAAATGACGGATAAGATTTACAAGTGCATAGCGACGCTCAAGAGCATCTAAACTACTTGCATAATGATCAACCATCTTAAAGTAAGCTACAAGGTCATTATGCCCTAAAGTTTGTCCCTCTAGTGACTCTATACCATTGTCAATCAAGAAGTCATTCATTTGACGGTCATCTTTAAAATAAATCTCTTTTTTACCTTTTTTATAACGGTAAAGTGGTGGTTGTGCTAGGTAGAGGTAACCTTTTTCAACAACATCACGGAAATGACGGAAAAAGAAAGTTAAAAGTAAAGTCTGAATGTGAGAACCATCGACATCTGCATCGGTCATGATGACAAGTTTGTGGTAGCGCAGTTTTTCTTCTTTGTACTCTTCACCTATCCCACAACCCATAGCTGTAATCATGTTCGTGATTTCATCTGATTTGAGGATTTTTTCAAGTCTTGCTTTTTCAACATTTAAAATCTTACCTTTAAGTGGTAAAATCGCTTGAAAAACACGGTCTCGACCCATTTTTGCAGAACCACCCGCAGAGTCCCCTTCCACAAGATAAAGCTCACAAATACTTGCATCTTTACTTTGACAATCTGCAAGTTTTCCAGGAAGTGTTCCCACAGACATACTATCTTTACGACGAGTTAAATCTCTCGCTTTTTTAGCCGCTTCACGACCACGGGCAGCTGCTAATGCCTTAGAAACAATCGCTTTAGCTTGGATAGGATTTTCTTCAAAATATTTGTTGAGTGCTTCACCCGTTGCTTTTTGAACAAGTGGACGAACATAAGTATTTCCTAATTTTCCTTTTGTTTGACCCTCAAACTGAGGCTCAGGAACACGAGCAGAAACTATAGCGATAAGCCCTTCTCTTACATCATCCCCAGATATTTTTACATCTTTCTCTTTTGCAGCTCCATTTTTAGAGTTGTAGTTAGAGATAACACGAGTAAGTGCAGCACGGAAACCTGCTTCGTGAGTTCCACCATTTGGCGTTCGGATGTTATTTACAAAAGATGCAAGTTTTTCTTCATAAGATTCGTTATACATAAGTGCAACATCAAACTCTATGTCTTCCACTTTTTGAGTAAAACTATAAACATCAGCTACTGTAGTTTTTTTGTTCATATCTGTAACATACTGAGCGATACCACCCTCAAAGTGATAAACCTCTTTTGTTCCTGTTCTCTCGTCATTGAACTTTATAGTGATAAATGGGTTAAGATATGCAAGTTCTTTAAAACGTTTTGAAAGATACTCATACTCAAAAGTAATAGTATCTGTAAAGATAGACGGGTCAGCTGCAAATTCTATGGTAGTACCAGTTTTTCGCGTTGTACCTGTTACTTCAAGAGCTTCTTGGGGGATACCCTCTTTAAAGTCTTGTTCGTGTATCTTACCCTCACGGAAGATTGTCATGTGCAAGTCAGCAGAGAGTGCATTTACAACTGAAACACCAACCCCATGAAGTCCACCTGAGACCTTATAAGTATCTTTGTCAAACTTTCCGCCAGCATGAAGTACAGTAAGCACAACAGTTGCCGCACTCATACCCTCAGTTGGGTGCATATCTGTAGGGATACCACGACCATTATCAGCTACTTTACAAGTGCCATTTTTTGTCAGTACTACTGTGATAGTATCACAGTGTCCAGCCATAGCCTCATCTATCGAGTTATCTATAACCTCATACACAAGATGGTGTAGTCCACGATGACCAGTATCACCGATGTACATACCAGGACGTTTACGAACTGCTTCTAAACCTTTTAGGACTTTAATATTACTCGCGCCGTAATTTTGTTCCATTTATAACTCCAGATAGTTATTTTTCATTATTGAAGCTATTTTATCTAATTTTTGCTAAATATAAGATGTTAAGCTAAAAAACATATTTAATGTCTGCTCTTAAGATGATTTGTGGCATACTTTAAGAGATAAAACCATTGAAAATAAATGAGATAAAATGAAACAATTACTCAAAAATTATTTATCCAGCAATCATACATTTGGTATAGACGAACAAGATGAGTATTATAAATTTCTTTTTTTAAACAATGTTGTAGGTTTTGCCGTCATAGTAAGCTTTACTATGGGTATAATAAGGTTCAATTCAAACCTCTTTTTAAGTTCTATCGACTTTGCTGCTTCATTGATACTTATCACTTTGCTCATGACACTCCGAAAATCAAGAAGTTCTTTAGGTCTAGTAAGCATCCTTTCTATACTCTTTTTGTTCCTTCTTTTTCTTGCTATTTATATACTCGCTACTGCTCAAACTACAGCACAAGAGCTCTTTTTTCTTTTACTCATGTCCACTTTTTTCTTAAAGGGACGCTTATTCGCCCTTTTTTCACTCTTTATTATTGTTACTACTGTAGTCTTACTCCATATATTTCAAGTACCTCATCTCAATTATTCAACCTTAAACATATTTACATTTTCTATCTATCTTATTGCTTTTTATTTTATTGTAAACATCTATGAAATCATCAAAAAAAACCAAAGTGATACTCTCAAAAATCTTAATGAAAATCTTGAAAAAATTGTTGCAAAAAAGACAAAAGAGTTACAAGAGTTAGCCATCACAGACCAACTAACAGGACTTCGTAACAGAAATGGTATTCATGACATCTTTCAATACGAACGCATACAATCTCTTAGATACAAACGAAGTCTCTCTCTTATCATGATGGATATAGATTTTTTTAAACTCATTAACGACAAACATGGACATCTTATGGGAGATAGTGTTCTTAAAGAATTAGCACATACCTTTAAAAGTACTCTTAGAGAAAGTGAACTCATTATACGATGGGGAGGAGAAGAGTTTCTTATCATTGCGACTAATGCAAATGAAACTAAGGCTAAAGAAATAGCACAAAGAATAGTAAATGCAGTAAAACAAACTGATTTTACAATTCACTCCAAAGTAACACTTTCTATGGGCATCGCTTCTCTCCATGAAAAAGAGACTTTTGAGTCTCTTCTCGAAAAAGCAGATAAAGCACTCTATAAAGCCAAAAATACAGGAAGAGATAAAGTTGTTCTTTACTAATCTTTCACTGTAGTAAAACTCAAGATGTCTTCACTTTTTTCTACTTTTTTTCCTTTATTTCTTTTATGTAAACCACGTGTTTTTGCAAGTGCCTTTTTTAAGTTATGAGAGACTATATAGTATTCGCTCTCTTCATTATACACTACACTAGGAAGTTTCATTTTTTGTGTGGAAGCGAGGATTTGAAGTCTCTCAACTCCAAAAGGGGAGGCTACATCAAATTTGCCAAGACTTAACCAATGGTTTGCATCATCTTGGTTAATAAACTTTCTAAACTTACTCTCGCCATGCCCCTCACTAAGCTCTAAAAGGTAAGAAAATTCTCCTTCCTCTGTTTGGGTAAAGCCTACTATATACACATACCCTTTTTTGTTCAGTTTTATAAAAAGTTCAACTTCCTCTTTTTCACGAAAAAGTAAATCTTCACTTCCTCTGTTGGATTTGAGAGAGACTCTTAAATCACTTGAAGTGATAATGCCTTGACTTATAAGTGCATCAAAAGATTGGTTTTTTGGTTTAAGTGCTAAGTGTTTATAAGCTTTTTTATTTATGCTTATTGTTTTAGATTGTATCACCTTGTTTGTCGTAGCATCGAGGAGTGAATAGTTTAAAACAAGAGATGTCTCACCTGCTACATACTCTCCTATAAGAGTGTATTGTGCTTGAGAGAGAGAAGGTGTCGAGTGGAGTTTTCCTTGGAGTTGTTTTTGAAAAACTGCACCAAAAGGAGCTATAGTCGTAGTATGCTCAAGCCGTGGGGGGTAAACAAAAATGTTCTCTTGTGCAAACGATGTAGCAAGTACTTCACAAGCCATTTCGATACTCTCTATCTTTGACTTTATTTTTGCCATTTGAAGTTCTATGCTTGCACTACTTACAGCTAATCTTTTCTCTAGCGAAGCACCCAAAAC
>Ga0256826_1000883_pt1 | contig 18686 bp, 17 predicted proteins | sample CV79metaG_FD_185975 | JGI IMG/M metagenome (GOLD analysis project Ga0256826, IMG submission 185975) | Hydrothermal vent microbial communities from East Pacific Rise, Pacific Ocean - CV79 | ecosystem: Environmental > Aquatic > Marine > Hydrothermal vents | place: Pacific Ocean: East Pacific Rise...
TTACTCCAAAATATGGATATGGAAAAAATTTCAATCCTTGTATTGACTGCCACGGTAATATGTTTCGAGTTGCAAAAAATATGATGAAAGAATTAGGAGCTTCATTTTTAATAAGTGGAGAAGTGGCAGGACAAAGACCGATGAGTCAAAATCTTGATGCTTTATATAAAGTTGTGAATTTAGCAGAAACTGAAGATTTGCTTGTTCGCCCACTTTCAGCAAAAATCTTAGATGAGACTACTCCTGAAAAAAACGGGTGGATAAATCGAGATATGCTTTTTGGAATTATGGGACGGGGTCGAGAAGTTCAGATGTCTCTTGTTAAAAAGTATAATCTGGTAGATTTTGAATCTCCTGGGGGTGGTTGTCTTTTAACAGATGCTAATTTCTCAAATAAGATTCGAGACTTTATTGAATTTGATAAATTAGAAGTTGATGATATTGATGTTTTAAAATTTGGTCGTCATTTTCGTTTAAAAGATGGTGCGAAACTTGTAATAGGTAGAAACAAAGAAGATAATGATGGTTTAAGAAATATAAAAAGTCAAAAATTTGTATCTCTTGAAGCAAAGGGAGTTTCATCGCCATTTTGTTTAATTTCAGTTGATGCTTCCGAAGATGATTTAGAGTTTGCTTTCAAATCTGTTTTAACATATACAAAAGCAGTTTTCAATACAGATTACATAGTTTTACGAAACGATTCAGAGGAATTTTTTGCTAGACCTTTTGGGGATAGAGAAATTTGCCGAGAATGGAGTTTGTAAATAACTTTGATAAAAGTTACAAAATTAAAAAGGTAGAAAAATGAAAAATAGTATTCAAGCTTTTCAAGAAGCAAAAAAATATATTGTTGGCGGAGTCAATTCTCCAGTTAGAGCTTTTGATAGTGTTGGCGGAACTCCTCCATTTATCGAAAAGGGTGAAAGTGGTTACCTCATCGACATTGACGGAAAAAAATATATCGATTATGTCCAAAGTTGGGGACCTTTAATTTTAGGACATACCGATGAACGAATTCAAAAAGCGGTAATTGAAGCTGTTAGCAAAGGTTTATCTTTCGGAGCTCCAACTCTTGCAGAAACAGAGCTTGCTAAAACAATTGTCAATCTTTTTGATTCTATTGAACAGATTCGATTTGTAAGTTCAGGGACAGAAGCGGTTATGAGTGCAATTCGTTTGGCTCGTGGTTTTACTGGAAAAGATGATATTGTTAAATTCAAAGGAAACTATCACGGTCATTCTGATTCTCTTTTAGTTCAAGCAGGGAGTGGTGCTACAACTTTTGGAAAACCAAGTTCATCGGGAGTTCCTGCTGATTTTACAAACCACACCCTTTTAGTAGATTACAACTCTATTGAATCTGTAAAAAAAGCATTTTCTGAAAGTGATAATATCGCTTGTGTAATTATTGAACCGATTGCAGGAAATATGGGTTTAGTTCCTGCTGATAAATCTTTCTTAATTGAGTTACAAGAAGTTTGTCGTGAAAATAATGCTTTATTGATTTTTGATGAGGTTATGAGTGGATTCCGAGCAAGTCTAACAGGAGCTCAAGGAATTACAGGAATTATTCCTGATTTAGTGACTTTTGGAAAAGTTATCGGCGGTGGAATGCCAGTTGGTGCTTTTGGTGGTCGTGAGGAAATTATGAATCATCTTTCTCCAAATGGTGCAGTTTATCAAGCGGGAACTCTTTCGGGAAATCCAATCGCAATGAGTGCAGGTATTGCAATGCTAAAAGTTCTAACTACAAATAGTGTTGTTTATAAGGTTCTTGAAAGTCGAGCTAAAAGATTGATGGAGGGCTTTTCAGAATCAGCTAAAAAATATGGAATTCCTTTCCAAACTAATTTTAGAGGTTCAATGTTTGGGTTCTTTTTTAATGAAAATGAAGTTAAGAATTTTGATGATGCTCTGAAATCTGATTTAGATAGATTTGCGAAGTTCCATCAAGGAATGTTGGCAAATGGAGTCTATTTAGCTTGTTCTCAATTTGAAACTGGCTTTATTTCAACAGTTACAACTGATGATATGATTGAAGATACAATAAAAATTGCAGATAAAGTTTTATCTCAAATATAAAAAAAGGATTCTATAAATGAAAAAATATCTAATAGCAATGTTAATTTCACTGTTATTTATTGGTTGTTCGTTTGATTCTATTACAGATAATAAAAAAACTGATGTTATCAAAAGTAATGTAGCAAACACTAAACCAGTAAATCTACTCAAAAAACCGATAGTTAAAGAAAGAGTTATGAAAAAACTAACTCCTACGACAGACCAAGGTTTTGCAAATCGACTCAAAGACCCTGCATATCTTAAATTCTTAAAAGAAAAAGGTGTGTCAGTAAATGAGATTACAGAAGTTCAAGAAGAGAAAAAAGCTGAAAAACAAGTTGAAACTCAAATTGTAGAGACAAAACCAGCTTTAGAAAATTTAACTGTGATTGAGAATGTTACACAAGAGATTTCAACAGATGAAATATCTGAAGAACAAGCTCAAGCTCAAGTTATAGAGGAAAAACCTGTTTTAGACATTCAATCTTTAATCAAAGATGTATCTAAACAAAAAGAGGTTCAAGATACTTTAGCTGTAATTCAGACTACTAAAAAAGTTAAAGTTTCTGAAAATGTCAAAACTGTTGCAAAAAAGAAAGTTCAAAAAGAACAAGTAAAACTATCAGATAAAGAGAAGAAAAAAATTATCAGAGCTTTGCAAAAATGGTCTAAAGAATTCAAACTTGATTTACCTACCGATTGGGAGGGGCTTCAAGAAATTGAAGGAATTGTAACTAGAAAATCTCTTATTAAAGATATGAAATCATTTGTTAAAACTAGAAATTTAAAATTAAATTTTGCTAATATCTTTTTTAGTACTGCTTATTATTCTAAAATAAGTTATGTACCAGAAGAGATAAAATATTTATCAAATCTTAAAATACTTTATTTAGTAGAATTAAATTCATTACCGCAAAGTCTAGGTAACACTCCTAATTTAGATGTTTTATATATTAAGAACAGCTCTTTATCAAAACTTCCAAACTCTATTGGTAGTCTAAAAAATTTAAGATATTTATATCTTAAAAATAATGAATTATCTAAATTACCTGATTCTATCGGTTCTTTGTCAAATATCTTAGAAATGGATTTGAGTCAAAACAAACTTACAACTTTGCCAAATTCTATAAACAAACTTAAATCTCTTAAAGAGCTGAATTTAGAAAGTAATAAACTTACTAATTTGCCTATTGCTAATTTAGTAAAACTTTATTGGATAAATGCTCAAAACAATTCATTATCTAAATTGCCTGAATTTAATTCTAAAGGTTTGCAATCTTTGAAATATTTTTATTTAAAGAATAATAATTTAGCAAAAGTTCCAAACTCTATTGATAAACTAGCTTCTTTAGAGGAATTATATTTTACTTCTAATACAATTCTTAGAAAAATTCCAGCATCTATTGGTAAATTAGTAAAACTTAAAAAGTTTTCTATTAATAATACTAATGTTAGAAGTTTGCCTAGCTCAATTGAGAATCTAGTTAATCTTACGGATATTTGGCTAAATAGTAAATTTCTTGATGAAGAAAAAACAAAAGTGAAAGAAAAATACTTGACAGAAAAAGTAAAATTTCATTAAGCTTTAAAGTTGCAGGTAGATTATAGTGTCGGGCTTTACAACCCGACTACCTATTTAAGTAACCGTACTTTTATTTGATTTGACCGTTTCCATAAACTTTATATTTGTAGGTGGTCAAATCGTTGATTCCCATTGGTCCTCTAGAATGAAGTTTATTCGTTGAAATTCCAACTTCTGCACCAAAACCAAAAACAGCTCCATCTGTAAATCGAGTTGAGGCATTTAGATAAACAGTTGAGGCATCAACTTCATTAAGAAATTGTTCTGCCGTCGAATAGTTTTCAGTGATAATTGCTTCAGAATGTCCTGAACCAAATCTACCGATATGATTTATCGCTTCAAAAACTCCATTGACAACTTTTATATTTAAGATATTTGCTAGATATTCAGTGTTAAAGTCTTCGTCGGTTGCTTCTTGAATATCAACTATTGAGTTTGTTGTTCCGCATCCTTTTAATTCTGTGCCAACCTCATCGAACCTAATTTTAAGTAGGGGTAGGATTTCATCAGCAATAGAATAATCGACAAGTAAAGTTTCCATAGCATTACAGACTCCGACTCTTTGAGTTTTAGCATTTACAGCAATATCGATAGCTTTTTTAAAATCAGCTTCCTTGTCAATATAAGTGTGACAGAGACCTTTATCGTGTTTGACAACTGGAACTGTCGCATTTGCACTAACAAATTTAATTAAACCCTCGCCACCTCGTGGAATAATTAAATCAACAAAAGAATCTTGTTTAATGAGGTTTGCAACTCCCTCTCTTGAACTATCAGGTAAAAGTGAAATCATCTCTTTTGGCAAATTATTTTCTTCTAAAACAGTTTGTAGAATTAAAGCAATAATTTTATTTGAGTTTTCCGCTTCTTTACCGCCTTTTAGAATTGCTACATTTCCACTTTTGAAACAGAGTCCCGCAGTGTCGCTTGTAACATTTGGACGGCTTTCGTAGATAATTCCGATGACTCCAATTGGAACAGAGACTTTTTCGATTTTCAAATCAATCTCATTCACCCAACCATCTAAAATTCGTCCGACAGGTTCTCGTAAAGATGCAATTTCTCGTAAAGATTTCGCCATAGAAAAAATCCGTTTTTTATCTAATAAAAGTCTATCTACCATTGCTGAAGATAAATTATTCTCTTTTGCATATTTTAAATCTTTTGCATTCTCTAAAATAATAATATCTGAATGTTTTTCTAAAGCTTCACCCATTAAAATTAATACTCTGCTTTTTTCAGCTCCTGAAAGTTGAGAAATTATTCTACTGCTCTCTTTTGCTTTTGTTAAAAAATCTATCATCTATTCTCTCCAATAATATAAAAAAATCTATCTATATAAAGTTTAAGATAATTTCTATGTATTGTCAATTTTATAAACCTAGTTTTTTCTTGATGGACTCCCACCAGCTATAATTGTAAAAAGCTTTATCGCACATTTCAAAATACCTCATCGGGTCAAGCAAACCCATTTCAACATCTTTAATTTTCTTTTCTCGATTTATAGCTACACAAAATGGCACAGATTGGATTCTATACTTTTTACCCAATTTTGGATTTACACTCACATCGCATTTTGAAATTACAACATCACCTTTATAATGTAAATCTAACTGTTCTAAGATTGGGTGGAGTTGCTGACAAGCTCCACACATTGGAGTATAGAATTCTATAAAAACTGCTTTATCCGTTTGGCTGATAAATTCAGCATAATTATTATCGCTTAATTCAACAATCATTTTTATTCTCCTATTTGAAAAATTCTTAACTTTGCACTTCGGCTTCTTCGGTTTTTTGAAGATTCCTGTTTTGAGGCGACAAGCGGTTTTCTAGTTAAGATTTTACCAATATTATGATTATCTCTACAGCCACAACGAAAAACTTCAGGTGGGCAGATACAAGATTTTGTCCATTCTTTAAATTTGTTTTTGACAATTCTATCTTCTAAAGAGTGAAATGAGATAATGCCAACTTTTACATTTCTTAAAGTTTGAACCGCATTGAGTAGGTTTTCAAGTTCCAAAAGTTCGCTATTTACTTCAATTCTGATAGCTTGAAAAAGTTGAGTTGCGGGGTGAGTTCCGCCACCTTTCCGAAATTCTACTTGTGCAATTAAAGATGATAAATCGCGACCACTTTCAATTGGACGATTTTCAACTATCAATTTTGCAATTTTCCGAGAGTTCCGCATTTCGCCATAATCTTTGAAAATTCTATCAAGGTCATATTCTGAATATTGATTGACAATTTTTTCAGCTGTCAAATCTTGAGTTTGATTCATTCTCATATCTAAATTATCAGAATCAAAGCTAAAGCCTCTTTCAAGTTTATCAAATTGCAAAGATGAAACTCCAATATCTGCCAAAACTCCAATAATTGGTTTTTTCGTTTTGATTAATTCTTGAATAACTTCTGAAAAGCTCCCGTGAAAAAATTCTACCCGATTACCAAACTTAGCTAATCTTTTTTTTGAGAATTCAATCGCGGTAATATCTTTGTCAATTCCGATAAGTTTTAGATTTGGAGATGATTCCAAAATTGCTGAGGAGTGTCCGCCGTAACCTAAAGTTGCATCGATGAAATATCCACTTTCCTCTGTTTGAAAATTATTTACAACCTCATCAAGCAAAACAGGTTGATGAGGTATTTCTAAGTTATTTGCCAAAAAGACCCTTGTTTTTTGAAAGAAATAGATTTTTTCTATCTAAATCTTCTTCAATTTCTTCTGCAAAATTTTGAAAAAGTGGTTTTGAGTCTAAAGTTATGATTTGAAAAATATTAATCAATTTAATAGAAACTTCACTTTCTTGAACATCTGAACCTTGACCAAAACCAGCTCGAAATGAAAATCTATTTTCAACTATTTCCGCAGTTTCAAAACTATAATTGAGAATATCAAATCTCACATACTCTTTTGGATTTTTAAAAAGCTCTAAATCAGGTGTCAAAGTCAAATCTTTAGCTTTTACAATAATTGCAAAATTGTAATCTGAATTGATAAAATCTGTGATAATTGAAGTTATCAGAGTTTTGTAGTTTTGAACAAAATTTTTAGATGAAATTATTTGGTCAGGCTTCACAAGCTCCTCCAATATCTGGAATTGCACCATCTGAAATTGGTTGAGATGAGTTTTCACCGCTCATAATTGAATCTTTATCTGCCGTTAAATTGCCGTTATGAATAATTGAAAAAGTGATTTTTGAAACTCCTCGTAAAGTATTCAAAGTTGAACAGTAAGTTTCAAGAGTTGAAAGCACCCATCTTCTTGCAACCAAATCATCAGCATTTGAATTAAAACTATAAGTTAAATGAATTTCATTGAATTTTCGAGGTGGAGTTTCATTTCTGATAACATCGCCTGAAATTGAGATATTTGAGATTTCAAATCCTTGGTTCTGAGGCATCATCACCATATCCGTTGTGCTACAAGCAATCGCACCAGCTAAAAAATATTCAACAGGTGAAATTTCAGATGGCTTAATTGTAAAGTTTGTTTTAGATGTTTCCGCATTTAAAACCATAGTTTTTGGAGAATTTCCCTCTGTATGTGAAACTGTAACTTTCATAAAAATCCTAATTTTTTCAGAAATTTTATCTAAAAAGATTTGATTGACTAAATAGCAAATTTACAAATAAAAATGATGCAGGTTTCTCTGTTTGTTAAGTACGAAGATGACGGGCTAATTATCATCTTCGCACTTAACTGTATCTAAATTATTTTCTTAAATATTTAGAAATTCTATCAATCCATTTATTACTTTTAAGTTGTCTTTCGTAATTATGAACTATAAAGTCAGAATCTGAAATTTCAACAAGCGAAACTGTACTTGAGGGTTTATCTCTTCCACAGACTTCGCCAGAATTAATAAAAATCGTTTTGTTATTGATTTGAGAATGTTGAATATGGGTATGACCATAAATTATCATATCAACATCGGGAGTCATAAAATATGGGTGGTGCATTAATTTAAATTTAGTATCTTTAATTTTAAAATAATATGGTTCTTGAACAAGATTAAAATCTTTGTGATATTCAAATAGATGATTATCATTATTTCCATATACAGCTAAATAGACAAGCCCAGTTTCTCGTAAATATTCCAAAACTTCAATTTTGACAATATCGCCAGAATGAATTATATATTCAGCTCCTTGGCTTATTAAAAAATCTATTCCCTTTTTTGCTCGACCAACTTTTTTATGAGAATCGGAGATAATTCCAACTTTCAATTTATAATTTCCTCTTTATTTTTACATTTTAAGCATTCGTAAATTTCTTTGCCTCGAAAAATTCGTGTTGCAACTCGAAAACCACATTTTGAACATTTAGTATTTTCTGTTGGTTGATATTTTGATGAAAATCTACACTTTGGATAATCTTCACAACGAAAATATGGAGTTTTGGTATGAGTAAATGCGACGACTCTTTTTTTACATTTCGGACAAGTGATTTTTTCTAAATAGTTTGGGTTCATCTGTTTTGTGTATCGGCATCTTGGAAAACCTGAACAAGCTAAGAACTCCCCATTTTGACCATCTTTTATTAGCATTTTTTTACCGCATAATAAACAATCTTCATCGCTGTATCTTTTTTCTTTGACGGGAGTTCCATCGGCATTTTCTAAATATTTACATTTTGGAAAACCTGAACAAGCGATAAATTCACCAAAACGACCTTTTCTTAAAACTAATTCACTTTCACATTTTGGACAATCGCGACCAATCGGAGTTGCGACTTTAAGACTAACAATATTCTCTTTGCCATCTTCTACTCTTTTCATAAAAGGAAAGTAAAAATTAACTAAAGTTTTTTGCCAATCGCCACCTTTTTCTGCGATAATATCTAAATCTTTTTCCATATTTGCAGTAAATTTTTCATTTACAATATCAGGAAAATTAGCCTCAAGCATTTCAATAACAGTAAAAGCGATTTCGGTTGGATTAATTTGCTTTTTTTCAACTTTCACATAACCACGATTTTGGAGGGTTGAAATCGTAGGAGCATAAGTTGATGGACGACCGATTCCTAAAGATTCTAACTTTTTAACTAAACCCGCTTCTGAAAATCGTTTTGGAGGTTCAGTAAATTTTTGAAGTTTCTCAATTTTCTGTAAAGTCATAGTTTCGCCGACTTTTAATTCAGGCAAAATCTTATCCATTTCATCTAAATCTGAAAAAACATAAAAACCTCTGAAAAGCATTTTTCTACCAGAAATTCTGTATTTGCTATTTTTTCCTAAAATTGAAACATTTTGATAGCTAAATTTTGCATTTGAAGTTTGAGATGCAAAAAATCTACTATAAATTAATTTGTAAAGTCTGTATAAATCAGGTTCTAAAGAATCCTTAACCTCATCAGGTTTTAAATTTATGATAGTTGGTCGGATTGCCTCGTGAGCTTCTTGAGCCCCTTTTGCTTTCGATGAATATTTTCTAATTCCACTTTTTATAAAATCTTTACCAAAATTTTCTTCAATAATTTCTACGGCTTGAGATGTCGCTTCATCAGATAAATTTAAACTGTCAGTTCTCATATATGTAATCAGCCCAGATTTTTTGCCATCAGGAAGTTGAACTCCTTCGTAAAGTCGTTGAGCCAACATCATAGTTTTTTTAGGTGAAAACCCTAATTTATTTGATGCTGTTTGTTGAAGAGTCGAAGTCATAAAAGGAGGCGGAGGTGAAATCTCTCTACTTTTATTCTCAATTTCAGATATTTTAAAAATATCTTTTAAAACTGTATTGTAAATATTTTCAGCTTCTTTTTCATTTTTGATACTTAATTTATCCAATTTCTCACCGTTAAATTCAACTAAATTGGAATCTAAATCAGTTCTGAAAATTGTGGGGATTTGCCAATACTCTTTAGGAATAAAAGCTTTTATCTCTCTTTCTCTATCTACAATTATTTTCAAAGCGGAAGATTGAACTCGTCCAGCACTCAAACCTCGCTGAATCTTTGAAGATAAAAGAGGCGATAATTTATAACCAACAATTCTATCTAGGATTCTTCTAGTTTGTTGAGCATTTATCAAATTCATATCAAGGGTTCGTGGATTTTTCAAAGCTTTCAAAATTGCCGTTTTTGTAATTTCGTGAAATGCAATTCTCGGGGTAGTTTCGGGGTCTTGTTTTAAAGCCATCGCTGTATGATAACCGATAGCCTCGCCCTCTCGGTCTTCATCGGTTGCGATAAAAATCTTTTCAGCAGTTTTTGCTAAAACTTTAATATCTTTTAGTTTTTTAGCATTATCTCGTGATATAGAATATTTTGGCAGAATAGCATTCTCGCTAATTTCTAACCCTAACCTTTTATTAGGTAAATCTCTAATATGTCCTTTTGTCGCAACTACTTTATAGTTTCTTGACAAAAAATTTGAAATTGTCTTCGCTTTTGCGGGTGATTCAACAATGATTAAATATTTCAAGCAAAACCTTTTAACTCTTTATAGTTTTCTGATTTTATCAGAATTTTATATATTTAAGAAAATAAATAACAAAATTGACTAAATAATCAAGCTAACTTCTTCTATAATTTTACATTAATCCAATGAGATTAATATCTTTTAATTTATTTAAAATATGTTAAAATCCGAGCATTAAATTTAAATTTTTTTAAAAGGACGAGAATATGGCTTTATTTGAAGAAATAGTTGAAGTTGTTGTTGAACAATTAAGTTGCGATGCGAGTGAGATTAAAGTTGAATCTAAATTCACAGAAGATTTAGGGGCTGATAGCCTTGATGTTGTTGAGTTAGTTATGGCTTTAGAAGAAAAATTCGATATTGAAATTCCTGACGAACAAGCAGAGGGAATCAAAACTGTTCAAGATGCAATCAACTTTATTGAGAACAACACAAAATAGTTTCTCAATTATTATAAAATAGGGGGTTTTCCCCCGCCAAAAAATTCAAAAATAATTAATATATTTTAAACTAAGGACTTTATATGAAGAGAGTTGTTATTACGGGAATCGGTATGATAAATGCTTTGGGAAATGATAGAGATTCATCTTTCCAAAAGATTGTAAATGGTGAAACAGGAATTGGCAATATTACACTTTTTAATACCGATGAATATTCAGTAAAAATTGCGGGAGAAGTTAAAGATTTTGACCCAAAAACTGTTATGAATCCTAGAGATGTAAAAAAAGCAGATAGATTTATCCACCTCGGAATCAAATCTTCTCAAGAAGCAATGTTAGATGCAAAACTTCCTGAAAATATAGATTTAGATAGATTCGGTATCAGTTCCGCAGCGGGAATTGGTGGTCTTCCAAACATCGAAAAAAATTCAATCGTTGCTGAAAATAAAGCTCCTCGCAGAATCTCTCCTTTCTTTATCCCATCTTCTCTTGTAAATATGCTTGGCGGTTTTATCTCAATTCAACATACACTTAAAGGTCCAAATCTTTCTAGTGTGACAGCTTGTGCTGCTGGAACTCACGGAATTATCGAAGCTACAAAAACAATTATGTTAGGCGGTGCAGACAGAATGTTGGTTGTCGCAGCCGAATCAGCAATTTGTGGAGTTGGAATTGGCGGATTTGCTTCAATGAAAGCTTTATCAACTAAAAATGATTCTCCAGAAACCTCATCGAAACCTTTTGACAGTGAAAGAGATGGTTTTGTAATGGGTGAAGGTGCAGGTTCTTTAGTTCTTGAAGATTACGATTTAGCGATTGAAAGAGGTGCGAAAATCTACGGTGAAGTTATCGGGTTTGGAGAAAGTGGAGATGCAAATCATATCACTTCGCCAGTTGTCGATGGTCCATACCGAGCTATGAAAGCTGCTTACGAAATGGCAAAACGAACTACACAAAATGAAAACCTGAAAATTGATTATATCAATGCTCACGGAACAAGCACACCTGCAAATGATAAAAATGAAACTTTAGCTATTAAAATGCTGTTTGGCGAAAAAGAGAATTGTCCTCCTGTAAGTTCTATTAAAGGACAAACTGGACATTGCCTCGGAGCTGCTGGTGGAATTGAAGCGGTAACTTGTTTAATGGCTATGGAAAAAAATATTATGCCTCCAACAATTAACTATCAAAACCCCGATGAAGATTGCGACTTAGATTATGTTCCAAATAAAGCTAGAGAAAATGAGTTAAATGTGGTTATGAGTAATTCATTTGGTTTTGGTGGAACTAACGGAGTTGTTATTTTTAAGAAAGTATAATTTATGGCTACATATTTAGACTTTGAAAATAAACTTAAAAAAATTCAGGATTCTATTGTCTCGGCAAAAATCAGAAATGATGAACCCGCTGTTGAAATCCTTCAAACTGAATTAAATGAAGAAGTTGAAAAAGTTTTTTCTACACTTACTCCATACCAAAAACTACAATTAGCTCGACACCCTGACCGTCCGTATGCTTTAGATTATATTAGATTAATTATGACAAACTACTATGAACTTCACGGCGACCGACATTTTGCTGATGATAAATCTATCATTGCATATCTCGGTTATATCGGCGAACAGAAATTTGTAGTAATTGGGGAACAGAAAGGGCGAGGTACAAAAAAGAAGATTATGAGAAACTTTGGAATGCCGAATCCCGAGGGCTACCGAAAAGCTTTGAGAATCTCAAAACTTGCTGAAAAATTTGGTTTGCCTGTTCTGTTTTTGATTGATACCCCAGGTGCTTACCCTGGTTTAGGTGCGGAGGAAAGAAATCAAAGCGAAGCTATTGCTAGGAATCTTTTAGAATTAAGTAAATTGAAAGTTCCTACAATTTCTGTGGTAATTGGCGAGGGTGGAAGCGGTGGAGCTTTGGCTATCGGAGTTGCTGATAAATTGGCGATGATGAGGTATTCTGTTTTTTCTGTTATTTCTCCCGAGGGTTGTGCTGCCATTTTATGGAATGACCCCGCGATGGTTGAAACGGCAACCCAAGCTTTAAAAATAACTGCTGACGATTTGAAAGGTATGAATTTAATTGATGATATTGTTGATGAACCTATGATTGGTGCTCATCGAGAAAAAGAGGCGACTGCCTCATCTTTAAAAGATTTTATCTTAACCGAATATACAAAGTTGGCAGAACTTACAACTGAAGAGCTTCTTGAAAAACGATTTGCACGAATTGAAAACTATGGAGCTTTTGAAGAAGTTTTTGAAACTGAACTAACTACATAGAGATTCTTGGGTCAAAGCCAAATTATTTCATAATCCGTAATCTTCGTGTTTAACACGGAGATTGACTTAATAAATATATATTCACTTGTAAATTTTCTATAAACTTTTTATAAGCTATAATTCAATCAATAAACTACTTTAAGGAATTTATATGAAAAAACTTATCTTTTTTCTACTCACTCTTTTTTTAACACAGGTTTTTGCTAATTCAACTATTGAAATTACCAAAACAGTGAATAAGCTAACTTCGATTGCTGTTGAGAATGGAACAGACATCGACAAATATGAGAATCTTTCTCTAAAGTTTTATCAACTTTTGATAAATGATTTAACTATTCTTACTCATTTTGATGTAAAAGATAGTCATCAAAAAACTACTTACACAACAAACTCTAGTGAATTTGCAAACAGAAATATGGATTATGTTTTAAAATTCAAACTTTATAAAGATAGTAAAGGCAATCTTTCTTGTGAAAATAAAGTTGTGAATGTAATGTCAAATAGTGCCAAGTTTGTAAAAACATATAAAATTGCTGACGAAGAGCTTTACCCTTTTTTAGCACATCAAATTATTAGCGATGTGAATAATTATTTTGGAATGGAAGAAGTGGATTGGCTGACAAAATATATTATATTTTCAAGATACACAAAACCTAGGCATAGCGAGATTGTGATTGCAGACTATACTTTAAGTTATGTAAAAACATTAGTCGGCAGTGGGTTAAATTTATTTCCAAAGTGGGCAGATGAAAATCAACAAGCTTTCTATTTTACTAGATATGAAAAAAGTATGCCAACTTTATATAAAATGAATATTTTGACTGGGTCCCTTGACAGAATTTTACAAACCGAGGGAATGTTAGCCTGTTCTGATGTTTCAAAAGATGGTAAAAAGATACTTTTGACAATGGCACCGAATGGACAGCCCGATATATATTTATATAATACGGAAACAAGAAAACGAAAACTTCTAACTAAATATAGTGGGATTGATGTTTCAGCTCATTTTATTGAAAATGATAAAAGATTTACTTTTGTATCAAATCGCCTTGGTTTTCCAACAATCTTTGCAAAAGAAATCGATGGAACAAAACGAGCTACTGAACAGCTTGTATATTACGGTAAAAATAATAATTCTTGCACATCTCATAACAACTATATTATTTATAGCTCAAGAGAAACTGATAACTCATTTTCACAAAACACTTTTAACCTACATCTCATTTCGACAGATACTAATTATGTAAGAAGATTGACTGCAACTGGAATAAATCAATTTCCGCAATTTTCATCTGATGGAGAATCTGTTCTATTTATTAAGCATTTTAAAAAGCAGAGTTCTTTGGGAATTATCAGATTGAATTATAATAAAAATTTTCTATTTCCGCTAAATGTCGGTAAAATTCAGTCAATAGATTGGTAAGGGTATAAAATGAAAACAAATATAATTTTTGCAATCACACTATTTTTATTTATAGGTTGTGGGGAAAATCCAGTTAATCCAGTTCCAACTTTTAGCGAATCTGAAATGGGAGTCAATCGAGATACAAAAAATTTAGCTGAAGATAATTTGACTTCTGGAAGATTGGATAATAATATCTCAATTACAGAAACTAATATTTCTGCGATTGACGAAAACGGCACTTTGATAGCAGGTGAAATTTTTGAAACTTCTATTACCCCAACCCTAATCGAGGAAGATGTAGATTACATAAATACTCAATTTGAATCTATATATTTTGATTATGATAGATATTCTATTAAAGAACCGATGCTTTCAATTGTTGGAAAAAACATTCAATTAATGAATGCTCCACAAGTTGTAGGAAATACAATTATTATTGAGGGTAACTGCGATGAGTGGGGAACAGACGAATATAATTATGCTTTAGGTTTGAAACGAGCCCAAGTAATTAAAGAAACTTTTATTACAGAGGGAATGAATGCTGAAAGAATAAAAATTGTAACATTTGGAGAAAGTAACCCGATTTGTCTTGAGCAAATTGATGAATGTTGGGCAAAAAATCGACGAGTAGATTTTAAGTTGGAGCAATAATATGTTTAGATTATCTTTTTTAATTTTGCTTTCATCTTTTATATTTGCAGATGAGGTTTCAATATTTGGAGCGGGTAATTTAGATGATACAAATCCGTATGGGCTGACTCAAAGCGAGAAAAAGATTCTTGAAAATAAGAAGAAACTTGATAAATTATCTCAAAAAGAGAGGGTTTCAAAACGGAAAATTGATTCTATTGAAAATAGCATTGAAATTTTGCAAGAGCTTGTTCGCGGAATTGGTCAGCAAAATAATGCACACAAAAAACAAATCTCAAATTTAATCGATGATTTACAGCAAAATCACCTCATCACCGAAATCAACTATAAAAAGATTGAGGAAAAGATGAAAAAAACTGATTCAAAAGTTCAAGCTACCAAAATTGAGACAAAGAAAACTTTAAACGAAAAGATTGAAGATAGCTTTGCTCAAGTTAATAAAGCTTTAGAGAAACAGAATCAGAGACTTATCGAAATTGAGAATGGATTTAATACTGATTTTCTTAAGATGAAAAATAAGATTAAAAAAATCGGCTCGGTTATTGATAAAATCAACAAACAATATGTCACTCAAAAACAGCTCGATTTTATAGTTGAAGATTTTAACAGATTTAAAGAAACTGTAATTGGTGAGTTTGAAAAACTTTCAAAAGATAATGATAATTATTATGATTTTTCAAGGCACACAAATCAGGAAATCTTTAAAAAAGGTAAGAAAAATATTCAGCTTGGAAAATACAAAGAGGCTGTAAAGTTATTTAGCTATCTTATCACTAAACATTATCGTCCAGCTACCGATAATTTCTATATTGGAGAGAGTAACTATTTTCTAGGAAATTATGAACAAGCTATAAAGCATTACAAAGAGAGTGTTGCAATTTATGATAAATCTAAATTTATGCCAACTCTTCTTCTTCATTCAGGAATTTCTCTTGAAAAAATTCGTGATGTGGCACAAGCTAAGGGTTTTTACTCTGTTCTCATTTCAACTTATGGAGATTTACCCGAGGGTAAAAAAGCAAAAAAGCTTTTAGAACAATTACAATAAAATATTTTAAGGAAAAAAATGGCAATTAGTACAAATCAAATCGTTTCAATTTTATATGAAGTAAAAGATATTTCAACTGGCGAAGTGGTAGATTCAAATATGAATGGAGCTCCCCTCACTTTTATGATGGGTAGAAAACAAGTTATTAGCGGTCTTGAAACAGGTTTAGCTGATATGAATATGGGTGATAGCAAAGATGTTCTTGTTCAACCTGCTGATGCTTACGGAATCTATGACGAAACTGCTACTCAAACTTTACCAAAAGAGCAATTTGCTGGTTTAGATTTAGAAATTGGAATGACTCTTTATGGTCAAGATGAAAACGGTGGAACTGTTGCTGTTGCTGTTAAAAGCTTTGATGAAACAAATGTTACTATCGATTTTAATCACCCTTTAGCAGGTAAAGAACTTCTATTCACAGTTCATTTAACAATGGTTCGAGATGCAACTGAAGATGAAATCTTATCTGGAACTCCTTACGAAAATCAACAACAAGCTGGTGGTTCTTGTTCATCTGGCGGTGGCTCGTGTGGTTGTGGAACTGGTGGAATGGACGAAGACCCTTTTGCAGGTGGCGGTTGTGCTACTGACGGCGGACATTCTCACGGCGGTGGTTCTTGTGGAACTGGTGGCGGACACGGTGGCTGTGGCTGTTAGATAATTCAATGAACTCTACACAAAAATTCAAAACAGTTATTTTTATAATATTTGGGGCTTTTGTGGGGTTTTTGATTGGTCGATTATCTAAATCTCCTGAGATAATACTAATTGGTATTCCTCTCGGAGCTTTGGTCGGCTATAAATTTACAAACTATTTCGCAATCTTCTTTCAATATTTCTTTACACTTCTCGGAAAATTAATTAAAAAGATTTTTAAACAAATCTAGCTCTGTTATCTTCGGACTTAACCCGAAGACAAAATTTGATTCTACTTGTTATATATAAATATCAAGATTACAAATTATATTTTTCCGCCCGATTGAACTCCCCAAGTTGTTCGCCATCGATTTTTCACAAAACTAATTCCTGCGATTGCGACTAAAACGACACCTGCAAAAACCATAAAACCAATATCGTAACTGTCAGTTGCCTCTTTTGTATATCCTAACATTGTAGCTAAAGCTGAACCGCCCAAACCTCCTGAAGCTCCGATAATTCCAGTCATAATTCCAATATCTTTACCAAATCGTTGAGGAACAAGTTGGAAAACAGCACCGTTAGCCATTCCAAGATTTGCCATAATTAAGAACAGAACAAAAATTGCTAAGAAGAAATTATCAACAAAAAGAACATTAAAAAATGCTAAAAATACAACTGCACCATAGAAAAAGTATAGAGATTTAACTCCGCCGATTCTATCCGCAAAATGTCCGCCGATTGGACGAAGCACCGCACCCGCAAAAATACAGACCGCACCGAAATATCCCGCAACAACTCTAACATTATCTTCGCCTAAAACATCAAGCCCGAACATTGACATATCTGCTGAATATTGGTTCATTAAATAAACTTTCATATATCCTGCAAAACCTACAAATCCACCAAATGAAACTGCATAAAAAAGGCTAAACCACCAAGTATCTTTATCTTTTAAAAGTCTTAAATAATCAGAAGCTTTTTTTGGTCGTGGAGTATAAACTTCTTTCGGGGCATCTTTTGCCATAATAAAATATGTGATTAAAATTATTAAAGATAAGAATCCTGCGATCCCGAAAACCATTTGCCAACCCCAAAGTTCAGCAATTTTTGGAGCAAAAATAAAGTCAATTACAACTCCGATATTTCCAGCACCTGCAATTCCTAAAACGATACCTTGGAGATGAGGTGGATACCACTGACCAGCTTGAGGAAGTGCCACAGCAAAACTTGCACCCGCCAAACCTAAAATTGCACCCATAATTAAAACGGCTTCATAACTTTGAAAACCGAAAAGATAGGCATAAAATAGAGCGGAAACTACGAGAGTTTGAGAAATCAAAGCAGTTGTTTTTGCCCCAATTTTATCAACTGAAAAACCGAGAACAATTCTAAGTAAAGCTCCCGCGAAAATTGGGACAGCAATCATTGTTCCAATTTGTCCATCGGTTAAAGGAGTTGCCATTCCATCAGAAATTTCTTGAGCGAGTGGTCCAAGCATAAGCCAGACCATAAATGAGAAGTCGAAATATAAAAATGAAGCTAAGAGAGTTGGAAAATGTCCCTTACCTTTTAATTCTTTAAAAGCCATATATTTTTACCTTATTTGTTTTTGAAATAATATCATAATATTACATCTAAAAAACTAAAATAACTTAAATTTAATTTAAACATAGATTAGAAAGTTGGTAATATCGAAATATCTTCAAGTTATATAAGTTTATTTTAAAGTTAAATTTCAGTGTGTTAGACAGACTTCATAGTCTCAAGTATTTATCTAAATAGTTGCACTAGATAATAATATTATAGAATTAATTCTATATTTAACTTAAAAATAAGTTAAATACTATTTTATGCTAAAACATAGCAAAAAAGGATTAAAAAATAAAAATTTCTAAATTAATTTTAAAAAATATTCCAAAAATTAAAAAGAGAGGTTGGGTTTTTTCTCTAATTTGGAAAGTTTTTAAACTTTCTAAAGTTAAAGATATTTCAGAAATTTGGGAGCAATATCGAAAATTAAAATTTAATAATTTTCAAATCAAAAAACAGAAGCAATGCAGAAAAGAGAGAAGAATAATTTCTAAATTTTTCTATCCAAATATGCTAAATCGAAAGAAAGAACAAGAGATATTTAATAAAGCATTTCAAATAA
>Ga0256826_1000884_pt1 | contig 18684 bp, 17 predicted proteins | sample CV79metaG_FD_185975 | JGI IMG/M metagenome (GOLD analysis project Ga0256826, IMG submission 185975) | Hydrothermal vent microbial communities from East Pacific Rise, Pacific Ocean - CV79 | ecosystem: Environmental > Aquatic > Marine > Hydrothermal vents | place: Pacific Ocean: East Pacific Rise...
GTGGTGTTATTGGTGATACGGATGCAACAGGTGGAAAAAGTGACCTTGATGCACGTGTTCACAGATGGTTAAACCCTATTGCTAGAGTTACTGTAACAGTAGGAAACTAAGATGTTGAGTAAGTCTATTAAAACAACACTTCTGTCTTTAAGTGCTATGGTCCTGTTAAGTGCTTGTGGTGGAGATAGTGAAGGTGTTTTACCCGCAGAGTTTGAGGTTAAGGTAGAAAATTTAACCAATTTTCAGCCACTTTCACCAGTTGGTATCAGTTTTGCCGATAATGGTTTCTTTATGGGTGGTGAAAAAGCTTCAGTGGCATTAGAGCATTTAGCCGAAGATGGCGATAACTCTCTACTGTTAGCTGAGTCGGTAGCCTCAGCTTCAAGTGTAGGTGTTCTTTTACCTGGGCAATCAGCAGTGATTAATATCAAAAAAGGTTTTGGTGTTATGAAGTTTTCAAGTTACTCGATGTTGGTCAATACTAATGATGCTTTTACGGGTGTTAATGGTAAAGATATGAGTGAACTTAAAGTAGGCGATGAGATGGTTATTAATACCAGAGCTTTTGATGCAGGAACCGAAGCCAACTCCGAAGCGGCAGGAACTATTCCTGGGCCTGCTGACACTAACGGTGAAGGTTTTAACGCAACTCGAGATGATGTTGATGTAGTAGCCTTTCATCGTGGTGTAGTTACTAAAGATGATGGCCTAAGTAGTTCAATACTTACGGAACAACATAAGTTTGACAATCCTGTAATGCGCCTTACTATAAGACGTATTAAATAACTAAAAATATTTTATTTTTAGCTTTAGGGGGTTGTAGGGACATTAAGTCCCTGCCACTTTGATGGGCTTTGCTCATTAAAGTGTGTAATTAATAAGTTATGGCATAATAAAATATCTTTTTAAAATGGATGTTTTTTATGCCTGAAGTGTGGATAGCCGTTACTGGTCTTATTATTCTTTTTTTATTTTGGCGTCAGCTTGCTGTATTTAAGATACAAGGGAAAATCAATTATGCTCCTTTAGTACTCATAATTGGTTCTATCTCCTCGTTATCACTGTTTATCTTCTCTTCTGGTGAACTCAAAAGTGATATTCAGTACTCGCTGATGCCTCTTCTTATGTCTTTGATTTTTTATATGTTGATGTATATTATGTACCAGTTTAAAGTCAATGATGTTCGGGTGCAACATAATGCTCAAGAACAACTTCTTTCGACGTTAATGGCAGACATTCATGGCTATTTTGGTGTCTTAGATGAGAAGCTTTCAAGTATCTCTAATACCGAAGAAAAAACCTTACAAGCGATACAATTAGCCCTCAAAAACGAGCTTCATTCCTTCTCAGAACTTTCAACTCGACAAGAACTTATTTCTAAAAAACTAGAAGATATGTATAACCAAGAAGAGGGTGCTTTAATGAACATCCAAAAGTTCCTAGAACAAGATGTAATGAACTTAGACAAGGTAGTTCATAGACATATAGATATCTTACGTATTTCAGAGCAAGACCACTTTAATAAACTGCAGAACATATTAAACAGTATGAACAGTACCGAGGGTATTGAAGATGCATTGGTTGTACTTACGAGTAGACTTGATAAACTTGAAGATGGCTTTGAAAAACGAGCACTTTCTCTCTCCAATGAGATTGGAAATGTACTTCAGTCTAATCTTAAAAGCTTAAGTGTTGACCTTTTAAATGCCAAGCAGTTAAGTGAGTCCTTAGGGCTTTCTACGCAAGAATATGAGATGAAATTAGCAGAGCTTCATAAGCAAGCAAGTCTACTTCTACAAAAGTCAGATATTATTCATGAGAGTATGGAAGACACTTACACGCAAGCACAAAAAATTCGTCCCGTATATGACTCTTTAAATGAGTTGATTTCACGTCTGATTGATGTGTATGCAGATTACAAGTATGCTAAAAAAGAGCTACAACTTTTAGCAACAGACTTAGGTAGTGCAGAAGATAAACATTTTGAGCATATGGATGAAAAAATAGACACCTTAAGTGTTGAAATGAACAGTAAGATAGAAGCTTCTTTACAAGAGTTAAAAGAACATTATCATATTGCAGACAGAGATGTTACTTCTACGGTTAAAACCCTTGCTGCAAAGGCACAACTGCAAAAGAGTTATGCTGAAGAATAAGTTACTGAGCCTTGTCTTTTTAGTCTCTAGTGTGTTTGCTCAAGAAGCTCTAGTAAAGCGGACTCAAGTAATGATGGGGACCTATGTTTCTATCTCTTTACCCCAAGGTAAAACTGAACTCTCCACCCTTGCTTTTTCTCGACTTAAAGAAGTTGAACTTGCCCTCTCCTCGTATGATGAAAATGCTCAAATTTACCAACTTAACCATAATCATAAAGTTAAGCTTTCTAAAGATAGTTTTGAAGCACTCTGTTTAAGTAAGCAGTATTATGAACAAAGCAATGGATATTTCGACATTACCATTGGCTCCATTACTAAAGGGCTTTTTCATTTTGGTGAAGAAGAACGTCTTCCTAGCGAATATGAACTTCAAATGGCTAAGCTAAACTTTCATGGGCTTCATTTTGATAAGTACTCTGCATGGACACAAGAAGGCATTGTTATTGACTTAGGTGGTATGGGTAAGGGTTTTGGTGTAGACAAGGCAGTAGAAGCCTTAAACGGAGTTAACCAAGCAGTTGTTGCCCTTAGTGGTGATATTTACTGTATTGGTACATGTAAGATGGCAATTGCTAATCCTTTTGATGAAGGTTTAGTGGCGAGTTTTAGTATGCAAGATAGGGCGATTTCTACCAGTGGAAATTATCGTCGGTATGTTAAGAATTCAAACTATAACCATCTTATTAACCCTAAGAAACGAGAATCACAAAGAACCTTTGCTTCCATTACTCTTGTTTCTAACACCCACAGTAATAGTGACTTAGATGCTTATGCAACTGCGAGTTCAGTCATGCCTTATGGTGAATCGTTAAGATTTTTAAAGAAGATAAAGGTCGGGTACTTGTTAGTTAGGAACAGTAAGGAGCTAGTTGTAAATGAGAAGTTTAAAACCTTGGTGCAAGACCTTAGGCTTTTTTCGCCCTTAGTGAAACCAAAAAGAGAATATATAAGAGCAGCCCCATTAACATTTCAAAACTCCAAAAAGCAATCACTTTAAGCCAAGCAAAAAACTCGAACCCATAAATCATGCCAAAGGGTGAGAAAATATCTATACTTGCGGTAAGAAAAAGCCCAAAAATAAGAAACTGTTTTTGAGAAGGTGAGATAATCTTTGTAAACAAAAGAAAGTGTGCGTAGACAAAGATGATTAAAGAGATTGCCATAAAGTGGGGTACCGCTGTTTCAATAAGACCTTCAAAACTTTTTTTCATAATAAAAAGCTCAACGTTTCCTGAAAAGTAGGTGAAAACCTCAGAAGGGGTAAGACCATACTTAAGAATAAAGAGCCAAATTCCTGTTCCTAACTGCAAGCCAATAAGCCCCATAGCCAGAACAAGAAGAAAGAAGTAAAGCTTTTTAGAAATCACGTTTTGTCCAGTACAGCTCTTTTAAGGTTAAAAGAAGTGCATAAACGCCGACAAGATGCCAAGTAATAGTTCCATAAAAGAAGATGTAGACAAAGTTTTCATTTAAAAAGTAGGTGGCTAAAAGAGCGAGACTTTCAAGCAGTAGGGTTCCCATAGATAAGGAAATGATAAGACGTTTATGCCCTTTAGTAAGGTTAAGACGAAGCACAATAGCCATGGTTGTAAACAGTGCCATAATGCCTAAGAATAGAGCAATATGAAGATGTTCAAGTAAAGACATAAGGCTAAGGGGTTCTAGAAATTCTTCTTCATTTCCTTGAAGTGTTGAAAGCACCATTTGTGTGTCTGTTCCGAAAAAATGCCCCAGATAAAAAAGATCACCTACAAAATAAAACAGAAGTAAAAAAGAGTAGAATCCAAGCAGAAGAATAAAGTTCGGGTTAGCGTGTAGGCTTTTAGAGACGAGAAATTTCATAACTTACTTTGTGAACTTAACTTCATAGATACTCAAGGCGATACGAGCTGCATTGGTTGCTGCACGTGCTGACATAGTTGCTGCTGTAATAGAAGGGATCTCTTTTCCCACTTGAAGGGTAGGGCTTAGTGTTTTGTTAGAGAGTACTTCTATCCAACTTTTAGAAGGAAGATACTCCATCGGTTCATTAAAGGCGATAATCTCAATTGTTTTTAAGGTACCTTCTGGAGTGATAATTGAGAGAACAGCAGTGTCTTTCGAACGTACCTTATGTAAAACAAGAATACCCAAACCTAATGTTTTTCCATTCTTTGTGGCACGAAAGGTCTTATAAATTTTAGTTTTAAGTTTGGCTTTTGCCAGTTTAGTAACGGCTTTAGCCTCAGGTAGGGTAAGAAGGATGTTCTTTTTTTCAATTTTAGCATCTTCACCAAAGTGCAGTTTCATGGCATCAAAAGGAGAAATAAGAAGTTTGGCTTGTAAACTAAGTGCGAAGATTAGAAGTAGAAAGTATTTCATTTTATGGTCTTTTTTTGAGAATTATATCACAAGAAGGGCAGAGCCCATCTTGATATAGGACAAATTTTGTATGGTTTTTAGAAAATAAACCCAAGACTAAGACTTAAGATGTCTTGGTCTTTTTTAGTTGTGCCTGAAGCTTTGTACTCCGTCATCGCATAGTCTGCTTTTAGTACAACTTGTTCATGAGGGAAGAAGTTCACACCAAAGGTAGTTGTTGCACTTTCAGCAGCTAAATCAACACCAATTGAGTTGTTATTAGCATCAACTACAGAATCTGTTGGGTTAATGTAGTCATACTGAATAAAAACGGGAAGTTTGTACTCAGAGTTTACTAGGTTAAGTATATCGTACTCTACATTCACGTAGTAACCGTTAGCATCATCAATAGACGCACCCGTTGCTGGAGTTGTTCCATCTTGTAAGAAATTTGCTCCTGCAATCTTATCTGCATCATCAATTTTTGTTGCTGTGTAAAGTGCTTTGGCTTTAAATCCAGAGTTTTCATACGTAGCATGAACATCATACATTGTTGCTGTTGTTCCTGAAACTGAACCTTGTGTCCCTGAACCGTAGTATAAAGAAGCACCTACCATTAAACCTGGTGCTCCGATGTAATCTAAACGACCAACAAAGGCTGCATTATTAAAGGTTGAATCTTTTGATGAACCTGCACGTGCATTTCGAATCTGTTTTTTATTACCACTTGCATCATTATTAAAGTCAAGCGCTTGAATAATACCTGCATTATAAGTAAATCCACTCTCTCCAATAGCACCATAGGCAATAGCTCCATTTGAGTGCCATGTTGAAGGAAGTAGGTACTTCTCAGTATTTGGCCGTTGAACGGTGTTAAACAAAGTTGGTTCGTGACGTAAGTTAATAAGTCCCATAGGTGTTAAAACATGACCTACTTGAATATTAAAGGCATCCGTTAACATAAAGTCAAGGTACATGAATTCAATAATTGCTTCACCTGAACCACCGTTAGCACCACCGTGTTCAAATTCAATTTCAACATTTAAAACAATGTTTTCATTAAAACGGTAACCGATGTAGGGTACGAAACGATAAACGTCTGCAATATTATCGGCATCTTCTTTACTTGCATAAAACATTTCACCATAACCACCGATTGATAGAGGTGATTTAGATTGGTAGACTTTTGATGCTGCTGAACCCATACCGTTGTGTGAGAAGTCTGTGTCAACTACATTAAAGTTAAAACCAGTTTGTAAGTTTGCTGTTTCTTCAAGTAGGGCAGCATTTGTGTCTGAATTGGCTTGAATGTTTTTTTCATTTACAGCTGCTTTCTCTTCATACGAAGTATTCTGTTTTTCCATTGAGTCTAAACGGTCTGTTAATGCTTTAAGTTGTGCGCGTAAAGCGTCAGTTTCTGCATTTGCAAGTAAGGTTGTTGAAATAGCTGAAGCTACTGCAAGTGATAATAGTGTTTTTTTCATAATGTGCAATCTCCCAATTACTACTGATAATTAGTATCAGTATCTATTTTGATGAGAGAATATTACTGATATCTATTATCAATGTCAATAGTAATAGTAATAATTATCATAATTTAAAGTAGGATTAATTTTTAAGTTTAAATTATGTGTAGAAAAGGGACATTTTATATCCTCTTTGATGATATATGGCAATGTAGGGTTAGTGGGTTTTAAAAAAGTGCCATAAAAAGAAGGTAAGGGTAGAGCATAATACCCATAGTAAGCATGAAAGGATGAAGCTTTTGATTAAGCATGAGACGTATCTCTTCGGACAGGTCTTGGGTGATAAAGAGCTTTTGAATAAGAATGACCTTCAAGATAATATCAATACTCTTAATAACAATAATAGTTAAAATCCAAGGACTGTAATGTGTAAGATAAAAGAGATAAATACTTAAAGTATATGAAGGGTGCATTAAGTAAAGAAGGTAGGGGCTTTTTTGGTAATACGCATAAATCTTTTCAGCCATACGTAAAAGTGTGGGAGACTTCTGCCAAAAAAGTTCAAACATTTCTGAAAAGAGAAAGAGAATAAAAAGTAAAAGTTCTAATTGCATAAAGAATAATAGTATAATTTCACATTAAAGGAAATTAATGTCACTATTTTATACGAACGAAGAGGGTGGGCGTGTTTGCGTTCATGACTTTTATCCAGAAGAAAATATTTATGAAGAAAAGCAGATACTTTTATATACTTTTATTAAGTTTGATGGGGATGATGAAGAGTTACTGACTATTGAGCAAAAGCTTGTCAATTCTCTTCTTAAACTTAAGGTCGATTATGTGGGTTGGCAACTGAATGAAGGTTGGTTGGAATTTTACTACTATGGTGAGATTGCTAAAGGTTTTGAAAATGGGGTGAATGATGCCCTTAAACCTGCTTATATATTTGAAACAGGAAACCGTAAAGACAAGAAGTACGAAACGTATTACAAGATGTTAATGCCAAATACGCAAGAATACCACAACATTCAAAGTGAAGAAATCATTAACGACTTAGAAGAAGCAGGGGATGACCTGAGTTTAGAACACCGTATTGAGTACCATACAATGTTTCAAACATCATCACAACGTAAGCGTTTTGTAGAGTCTGTTCTTGAAGATGGTTTTAGTCTATTAAATGAATTTTTAGATGAAAAAGCAGAAGATGACTTTGTTTATGGTGTAGTAGTTACAAAATTATCTGCTGTAAGTGTAGAAATTTTAAATGAACAAACATCAATAATGTTTCCAACCATAGAGCGTGAGCATGGACGTTATGAGGGTTGGGGAACAAATGTTATGGCTCAAAACGATACAGAGGCAGAAGAAGAATAGCTAAAGTGTGAAGTGCTACTTGACACTTTAGTGTTAATTAGGCATACTTTCTAAATAATAACTATTTAGGAGAGACTTATGTCGATTAAAATGGCAAGCTTAATGAAGCAGACGGGCGAGACACGTTCTACCCTACTGTTTTATGTTAAAGAGGGATTGTTAGCAGAACCTCAAAAACCTAAACCTAATGTACACTTATACGAAGATGACTCTATTCAACGGGTTCGTCTTATTAAAACTCTTCAAAACCAACTTCATTACTCCATAACTCAAATCAAACAAATTTTTGATGATAACCGTTTTGACTTTAGTTCAGGCGTTGATGACATCGTTCAAAAACTAGACCTTTTTACGGGAGTTAAAGAACGCCATTATAAAAGTCTTGGAGATGCTCTTGAAGTGTATGATCTTGACAAAAAAACACTACTTAAGTACGTAGATGATGGAGTTTTAGAGATGTCCGATGGTTATTTTAGTGATGAGTCTTGGAAAAGCTTACAGATATTAAATGACCTTCAAAGCTGTTCTAAAACGACGAAACTTTTAAAGAGTTATCTGAAATGTGCTAAAGAGTTTGCTATTTTAGAGTTTGAACTTGGACGTGAGCTTATTGAAAAAGATGAGACCAACCATGCCCAAGAACTCTTTTTAGACTTAATTCTCACATTAAAACCTTATATTATGAACTTAAACACTAAAAGTGAACACAAAAGGAGAACAAATGTCTAGTATCTGGAAAATCACAGGTTTCTTGCCTTATATCGTTGTAGTATTTTTAAATGCTTTTACGGATTTAGGGCATAAAATAATTATTCAAAATACCATTTTTAAAATTTATGATGGGCAGACACAGATAATCTTAACGGCTATCGTAAATGCTCTGATTTTACTTCCTTTTATTATGTTGTTTTCACCTTCTGGCTTTATTGCAGACCGTTTCTCAAAGGCAAAGGTTATGCGAGTGGCAGCCATTGCCGCTATTTTCATTACCTTAGGCATAACGGCTTCGTATTACATGGGTGCTTTTGAGCTTGCTTTCTTTTTAACCTTTATTTTAGCCGTTCAGTCAGCAATTTATTCTCCTGCTAAATATGGTTATATTAAAGAGCTAGTTGGAAACAAACACTTAACCCTTGGAAATGGTGTTGTTCAAGCCGTAACAACCGTTGCCATTCTTTTAGGAATCTTTGCCTACTCTGTTTTCTTTGAAGGATATTTAGATGAAAAAGCGTACACGTCTAGTAGTGAAATTCTTCAACATATCGCGCCTATTGGTTGGGCTTTAGTATTTGGTTCAGTAATTGAAGCTATTCTTGCATTTCGCCTACCAGTGGCTTGTTCAGGGAGTACTAAACAATTTGATATTAAAAGATATTATACAGGAAGTTACCTCAAAGAGAATATGAAAATCATTAAAAAAGACTCTTTGATTTTTCACTCTATTATTGGGCTTTCACTGTTTTGGTCAGTGTCTCAAGTGGTCTTGGCAAGTTTTCCTGCGTATGCAAAAGAGACTTTAGATATAACCAATACTATTGTTGTTCAAGGTATGATGGCGCTTGCAGGTTTTGGTATTGTTCTAGGTTCTATTATTTCGGGTAAGGTTTCTCGTAATTATATTGAAACAGGAACCATCCCATTAGGTGCCTTAGGTATTTCAGTAACACTTTTCTTTTTACCTAACATAGAAAGTACAACTATGCATGGGATTAACTTCTTTCTTTTTGGGTTTTTTGCAGGGCTTTTCATTGTTCCATTAAATGCCTTAATTCAGTTTAATGCTGCTAAAGATGAGTTAGGGCTTGTCATTGCTGGAAATAACTTTATTCAAAATGTGTTTATGACTTTCTTCTTAGGTCTTACCGTTGTGTTTGCCGTATGGGGCATGAATAGTATTGGTCTATTTTACATGATGCTGATTGTTTCTATTATGGGATCTATTTATGTGCTTCGTGAAATTCCACAGTCAATGGTGATTTTCCTAATGGCTTCGCTTATCTCAAGACGAGTGAAACTAGATGTTCTTGGCTTTAATAACATTCCTCAAAGTGGGGGTGTCCTTCTGTTAGGAAACCATATCTCTTGGTTAGACTGGGCAATCATTCAGATGACAATGCCACGACGTGTACGTTATGTAATGGACAGAGCCATTTATGAAAAATGGTATTTGAAAATCTTTCTTGACTTTTTTCAAGTGATTCCCGTTTCAAGCCGTGGGGTTAAAGAAGCGGCATTAAAAGTTAATGAGCTTTTAAATGCAGGTGAGGTTGTTTGTATCTTCCCTGAAGGAAGTATAAGTCGTAATGGTCAGTTAGGTGAGTTTAAGCGTGGTTTTGAGCTTATGGCTAAGAATGCTGACGCAGTTATTGTTCCTTTCTTTCTTCGTGGAATGTGGGGATCTAAACTGTCTCGTTCATCTGCAAAGTTTAAAGAGGCAAAGAAAACACGTAAACGTGAGGTGATAGTTGCCTTTTCTGAACCTATTGAAATTACTAGTTCTACGGCAGAGGTTAAACAGAAAGTCTTTGAACTCTCGTTTAACTCATGGGACCATTACACCGAAAGTTTACCATCAATGCAAGAGCTTTGGGTAGACACCGCATCTAAGTTAAGTTCAGAGTTTTGTATGTCGGACTCTAAGGGTGGAAGCCTTTCGTATACAAGAGCCTTAACTGCGATGGTACTGTTTTCAAAGTTTATCAAAAGAAACAAGGAAAATAACATTGGTATTTTAATGCCAACGACATCAGCAGGGGCTATTGTCAATATGGCAACTTTAATGGCAGGCAAAACAGTGGTTAACCTTAACTACACTGCCTCACTTTCTTCTGTTGCTTCCGCCATAGAAAAAGCAGAGATTAAAACGGTTTACACAGCTAAACAGTTTATTACAAAGTTAGATGCTAAAGGTTTTGATACGGCTGCCTTACTCGAAGGGGTAAATGTTATTTATCTAGAAGAGTTAAAAGAGGAGATTTCTAAGTTTAATGCGGTGAGTACACTGCTTTTAATGAAAGTCTTACCTGCATGGTTTATTAAAATGTTTTACATTAAAAAAGTTCCTAATAATGCCGTGGCTGCCATTTTATTTTCATCAGGATCTGAGGGTGAACCTAAAGGGGTGATGTTGACGCATAAAAACTTTATATCTAATGTGAAGCAAGTTTCAGACATCTTAAACATGCGTGATGAAGATGTTATTTTGGCTTCACTTCCTCTGTTTCATGCCTTTGGTTTAACGGCTACAACATGGTTGCCTCTTCTTGAAGGTATTCCTATGGTCTGTCATCCTGACCCAACTGACGCAGTAGGTATTGGTAAAGCGGTGGCAAAATACAGTGCAACGGTGATGTTTGGAACATCAACATTTTTTAGACTCTACACGAAAAATAAAAAAGTACATCCTTTAATGTTTGACTCACTTAGAATGGCAGTGGCAGGAGCTGAGAGGTTAAGCCCTGAGGTTAAAGATGCCTTTAAACAAAAGTACAATCGAACCATTTTAGAAGGATATGGAGTAACCGAGTCAGCTCCTGTTGCAAGTGTTAATCTTCCTGATGTTTTAGAAACAGACGGCTTTAGTGTTCAAGTAGGTAACAAGGATGGAAGTGTAGGAATGCCACTTCCAGGGACGGCATTTAAAGTGGTTGACCCCGCAACAATGCAAGAGTTAGGTGTTGATGAAGACGGACTTGTGCTTATTGGGGGTCCTCAGGTGATGAAGGGTTACTTAAAAGATGAAGAAAAAACAGCCGAGGTAATGGCAGAAATTGATGGATCGCTTTGGTACAAAACAGGCGATAAGGGTCATATTGATGCGGATGGTTATCTTTACATAGTTGACCGTTATTCACGTTTTGCAAAACTAGGAGGAGAGATGGTCTCTTTAGGCAGTGTTGAAGCAGAGATTCATCAAGCCATTAATAACCCTGAGGTTGAACTAATGGCAGTAAATCTTCCAGATGAAAAGAAAGGTGAAAAAGTTATTCTTCTGATTCAAGGCTATGAAGAATCAGCTGAATTAAAAAAGATGCTTGTTGAGATAGGAATGAACCCTTTAACCATACCTTCTGCTGTGTATGCGGTTGAAGAAGTTCCAAAACTGGGTTCAGGTAAGAGTGACTTTGCTGGAGCTAAAAAACTAGCGATGGAATTGATTAATGCTAACTAATCCCTATAAACAGATAACGAAGGTGAGTGAAAGTAGAAAGGTTTACTTTCAAGAGACTTCACCTGAAGCAATCTGGAAAGAGCTTGTAGCTAAAGATGCTGGTGCAATGAAAGACTTGTGTGTTGCCATGAGTCAACTGGTCTATGAAGTAGGTGTGCCTAAGTTTGTGGTACATTTTGGTGCTTCACTTTTGTATCACTTAGTCTATCGATGGCATGGGCATTATGTTAATGAAAGCGACTATCTTGCTTCTAGGTGTTCAGATATGTCGGCTTCTTTAATGGCATTCTTACAGCGTCAATATACCTTGGCGCACATGGGGTGTTCGGTAGTGATGACGTGGGATGAAGAAAATGAAGAGATGGTCTGTTTTCGCTCTTTAGATTGGAAGGGTGCAGATGATATTGCCTTGTCTACACGACGATTCTCTTTTGTGAACAAACACGATAAAGAAGTGGCTCAAGTGGCAGGAATTACAGCAATGGTTGGTGTGCTTACGGGTGCTAAAAAAGGTTTCTCTGTGGCAATTAATTATGCTCCATGGAAACGCTCGGCACGGTTTAAGTCTGATCCTACTTTTTTAATTCGTGACTTACTTGAAGATGAGCGCATTACAAGTTACGAGCAAGCTAAGCAGAAGGTTAAGAGCTGGGAAGTAGGTTCTCCTTGTTTTATTAGCATTTGTGGTGTTAAAAAAGGGGAGGCGTGTGTGATTGAATTAGGTGAGAAGAAGGTTCATCTTAGAGAGATTGGAGAAAAACCTTTTTTAATTCAGATGAATCACTACGACTTAGAGACTTCGCCTTTTGTTCAACATAATGAAAAACCATATGATATTGAGATGAGTGCAAAAGAGTGGTACGATTCAGAATTACTTAAAAATTCTCAAAAAAGAGAGAAAATATTTAAAGAAAAATTGGAGCAAAAGAGTCCATTGAATATGCAAGATACATTGATTAAACTCTACCAAGAGGTGCCTATCTTAAATTATGAGACAGCACAATGGGTTTATATGAAGCCTCGTAGTGGTGAGATTGAAGTGTACTCCGTATTAGATAAATAAAACTTATAGATGTTACATAAAGACCATAAAAACATAGTAACTTTAAAGTATAATTAAATGTTATAAAATATTTGTTAATAAAGCTTTAAATAAGACGTATGTTGAGAGTGAACTTATATTTAAAGAAGTATATATGGGAACTCCAAAATTTTTCGACAGAAGAAGCTTTATGTTACAGGTTGTACCCGGGGTAGGTTACTATGCCTTTGGCGCCGTGGCATGAGGTGTTTATCTCAAACACGCCTAAGGTAATGCTCAGGTTCTTAAATCAAAGCAATTGAACTTCTCAAGCTTCTCAGACTTTGTGTTAAGTGAAGATAAAAAGACTGTTTATACCGCTGATGAAATCCCTCTGGTTTCTGAGATTGACTTTAAGAATAAGCTTTTTCTTACGGGTGGAAAAGATAGACGTGTTATTGTGTACACGTCTTTAAATGACTTCAAAATGACAAAAGGGTAGTTCTTTATTTAAAGTGTGGCTTTAAATCCTAAGGCTAAACTTGTAGCTTTTGTGAAAAATGAAGATAATGAAATTTCTATTGTTGACAGCAGTACTATGAAAGAAAAATACTTATTAAAAGGGCATTAAAATTGACTTTTACACTAAAAATGAGTTAATAAGTACAGACGAACGCAATAGAATCATGTTCTGGCGCCTAGATTGACGAATATCAACCTTGTTTTAACTAATACTTTGTATAATCGCGATTAATATAAAAACAAGGGTATGCCGTGAGTCATGAATATGCACGATATGAAGATATTGACAAAGACCAACTTCAAGCTGATTTAGAAGAGATTAAAAAGAACCTTGGTCCTGTAGGTCAAGAGGATTTTGAACATCTTCTAAAATTAGAGAGATGGCAAAAAACCTTAAGTTATGGTGGTTTTTTCTTAATCTATATTATTAGTGCACTTGAACTTTCTTATGGTTTGAGTGGATTTGCTTTCTGGTTACTAGCTATTGTTTCTGCCCTGATGCTTGGAATAGGAAATGTTGCTCGTTGGGCAGATGTAACACACCCCATTTTACACGGTGCTTACGACAAGGTTCCAAATATTCCTCATAAATATACAAAGTCAGGTTATGCAAGGGGTTTAAACCGTTACTTTCACTGGTTAGACTGGATTAAACCCGAAGCGTGGGAGTATGAGCATAACATTATGCATCACTACCATCTTGGGGAGCTAGATGATCCTGATAATGTTGAACGTAATGTACAGTGGTTAGTTGAGTCTAAAATACCTATGTTTATTCGTTATATTATTGTGTATGCCTTTGCTGGAACGTGGAAATTCCTTTATTATGCACCTAACACACTACGTATTTTAGAAAACAAAGAACGTAGAAAGAAGAATTTAGAAGAGGTTCTAGACTATGAATGGTCACCTTTTACTGCTAATGGGTATGAGTTATGGACAAAGTACATGTTACCGTATGGTATTGTAAAGTTTGTGGCTTTACCACTGCTGTTCTTACCATTGGGCGCAACGGCAATGTTTAATGCTTTTATCATTTTACTTATTTCTGAGCTTGTGGCTAACTTACATTCATTCCTAGTGATTGTTCCTAATCACTCTGCAGATGACATCTATATGTTTACACAGCCTCATAAAAGTACAGGAGAATTTTACCTTAGACAAATTATGGGTTCAGTTAACTACAACACCGGTTCTGACCTGATTGATTTTGCTCATGGTTTTTTAAATTACCAAATTGAGCATCATCTTTTTCCAAATATTCCGCATTCGTTTTACCAAAAAATGCAACCTATTGTAAAAGAGGTATGTAAAAAACATAACCTTGAATACCGTCAAGAGAGTGTGTTTAAACGTGCTCGCATGACTATTGACCTTATGGTAGGTAAAACTAAACCATTAAGAGTAGACGGGATTTAATCCGTCGCTCTTTTCTTTCTTCCTTTTATAACTCTTCTTTATTAATCACAAGTTTATCTCATTAAAAAGCTAATTTTCATTTATTGATACCTATCAAGCCGAGTGCTCTTTTCTAATAATAGAATGCCCTTATAATTATTAAAAGGACTACTTATATGAAAATTTTACTCTCTCTGGCTGCTTTTGCCTTAGCGCTGTTTGCACAAAGTGAATCTGCTGATTTAGCCTCGTGTAAAAAATGTCACCCAACTATTACTAAAGAGTTTGAAAGCTCTATGCATAAACATGCTTCTATTTATGATGATAAGGTTCATAAAGCTATTTGGGATAAACATCCTGCAAAGGCTAAAGGGGACTACAAATGTGCAAAGTGTCACACACCTAATGCCAAAACTGAAGAAGAACAACGTTCAGGTATAACTTGTTTAAGCTGTCACACCATTAGCAGTGTTGAAAAACATGCAAAATCAAATAAAAATATTTACTCAACCAAGGCAAAAATATTCTTTTCAGCAGAAAAAGGGAGAGAGACAGAGATTGTTAAGTACAAAACAACAACCTCTTGGTTTGGGATGAACAAAACAACAGTAGGTTCTGCTTACCATGACATAGATTACACAAATGAAGACTTTTATACAGGTGAAATGTGTATGGGATGTCATTCTCACAAACAAAACTCGAAAAAGTTTGCAGTATGTGAAACAGAAGATGAGGGTGCTAAAAATAAAAGTGAAAACTGTATTACGTGTCATATGCCCAAAATCGATGGAACGGCAACTACCGTTAGACTGAGTAAACAACATGCGTACCATGGTTTTGCAGGGGCACACACTTCGCCAAAAATGTTAAGTAAGTATGTTGAACTTTCTTATGCAAAAGAGTCTAAGGGCTTTAATATTATGGTAGATAACCAAGCACCCCATTCCTTAATGAGTCATCCTTTACGAGTGGTTCAGTTAAGAGTAAGGCACATTAGAAATAATGTTCATACAGACCTTAAAACACATACCTTTGCAAGAGTGATTGGGCATGATGGTAAGCCTTCTATGCCATGGTTAGCAAATGAAGTTGTCAAGAACACTATGATTCAAGCGAATGAAAAACGTTTAGTAGCGTATGAGCAAGAACTTCAACAAGGGGATGAGTTAGAAGTGGTTCTTGGCTTCTACATTGTTAATCCAAAAGTACTTAAAAAACTTGGTCTTGAAAATGAAAAAGAACTCAAAGAATTTATTGTTTTACAAAGTAAAAACTTTACAATAGACTAAAAAATATTCTTCTGCTCCTTTCCTCTAGGGAAGGAGTTTCTTCCTTTTCCTACAGCTACTTCAAAAATACACTATAATTACACATCTTAAATTATATACTTCATTCACAGGAAAAACAGTGGCTTTAAATAAACCAAAATATACACTTTTCAAAAACACAACATACGCACTAGCAGGCCTAGTAGACATTACAAAGCATGAAACTTCTTTTAAATTACAAATTGTACTTTTTGTACTGGGTAATGTGTTTGCATGGTTAAGTACATTACCTTTTCACCTTCAGGTGATTTTGTCCTTGTCTTTGTTTATACCTATTATGGCAGAAGTAACGAACTCTTCTATTGAGCGTGTGGTTGACTTAGTGACGTTAGATTACCATGAACTGGCTAAACGTGCTAAAGATGCGGGAGCTACCCTTGTTTTTCTAAGTTTGATTTTAACAGCGTGTATCTGGGCGTCTGTTTTATATATTGGTTTTATTCAATAGTTAGGAAAGTATATGAAAATTCTTCTTATGGAAGATGACTTAGTTCTGCATGAAATTTTAATGGAACATCTTCGTGACGAAGGGCATGACGTCACAGGTTGTGAAGATGGACAAGAAGCCGAAGACCTTATTTTTAAAAACACTTATGACCTTCTTCTTTTAGATGTAAATGTTCCTCTCATTGATGGTTTCTCTTTAGTGGAGAGTATTCGTGATAATGGTATCACCACTCCTGCCGTTTTTGTAACCTCTTTAAATACCACCAAAGATTTAAAACGAGGTTATACGGTAGGGGGAGACGAGTACATTAAAAAGCCTTTTGATATGGAAGAGTTAGATGTACGCCTTATGCAGATGCAAAAAGTGTTTAATCTGCATAATAATGTAATGACACTAAGTAATGGTGATAAGTTTGATCCCGTTGCCAATACGGTTAATACAACTAAACTTCGTAAAAAAGAGTCAGAAATACTGCATTACCTTCTTAAAAATACTAACAGAGCAGTAAGTGCGGAAGAATTAACGGACAACTTATGGGCATATGATGAAATACCTTCTAATGCAACACTACGAACGTACATCAAAAACTTACGCCAAGTTATAGGAAAAGAGACCATTGTAACAGTTCACGGGCAAGGGTTTAAAATTGAGTCTTCACAATGAAACTAAGTGATTATGAACGTAAGTCTCTAATTAACTTCATTCTTTTGTATGTGGGTTCTTCAGTTTTACTTTTAAGTGTGATTGCCTTTTTAATTTATCAGAATGAAGCGCGTACCTCAACAGAGATGATGCAGATGAAAATGGAACATTTTGCAGACATGCAAGGTGAAGAGATTATTAAATCTGACATGAAAAAGTCTAAAGACTATATGCTTCCTGCGACAAGCCCTTATGAAGTGGCTCTGTTTGATGAGAAAAATAAGTTCTTATGTGGAGATAGCTTAGAAGAGATAGAGTTTAAAGAAGGTAAGTACAAAAAAGATGGGGATTGGTTCTTAATTTCTAAGGCAGCAGGTGGACATCTTAATGTTGAATACATTGTTGTTAAGAAAACAGGCTTTGAATCCAATATTGAGAAGTTAAAACAAAACGTGATTTTAGTCTGGTTCGGTGCTGTTATTTTTATTTCAATAATGGCGTACTGGTTAGGACGTATCTTTTTAAAACCTGTACGTGAAAAGATTGATACCATAGATGAATTTATTAAAGACTCCACGCACGAGCTTAGTACTCCTATTACGGCACTGATGTTAAGTGTGGATTCCTTGTCTAAGGAAACACCCTCTAAGGCGCTGACACGTATTAAGCTCTCCTCTAGACAGATAGCCGATATTTACCATGACCTTACTTTTTTATTACAGTTAGATAAGAGTGAGAAAATAGATGAAAAGATAGATATGAAAGCCTTACTTCTTCAGCGAGTAGAGTACTTTACACCTTTAGCACAACAAAAGCGTTTAGAATTTGAAGTAAACTTGGGTGAGATGAGCTGTCTTATGGAAAGAACAGCAACAGTAAGACTGCTTGATAATATTATTTCAAATGCTGTAAAGTACAACTACAAAGATAAGAAGATTTTCATTAGTCTCAAAGATAAAACAATTTCTATTCGTGATGAGGGTAGAGGTATGGACAAAGAAGAACAAAAACAAGTCTTTGAGCGTTATATGAGAGTGGAGAAGAACCGTGGTGGTTTTGGCATTGGTTTAGACATTGTGAAGCAAGTGACTCAAAGATATAATATTGAGATACAAATAGAATCTAAGCCAAATGAAGGTACACTTTTCAAATTAATTTTTCCATAATATACTTTCAAGGACAAGCATGGCTCATGTACTTATAATAGGCGCTGGTGGCGTAGGACGTGTTGTAACACATAAGTGTGTAATGAATAAAGAAACCTTTACAAAGATAACACTTGCAAGCCGAAGAATTTCTTCGTGTGAAACGATTGCTAATGAGCTTCCTGTTGGTGAAATACATGTTGCTCAAGTAGATGCAGACAATACAGATGCCCTTGCAGAACTTATTACTCGTATTGGCGCTGAGATTGTTATTAATGTAGCCTTACCTTACCAAGACCTTACCATTATGGACGCCTGTCTTAAAACAAATATCCCTTACTTAGACACTGCAAATTATGAACACCCAGATGTTGCTAAGTTTGAGTATAAAGAACAGTGGGCTAAACATGAGGCTTTTAAAGAGAAAGGTCTTCTGGCTCTTTTAGGTTCTGGTTTTGACCCTGGTGTAACGAATGTCTTTTGTGCCTATGCTCAAAAACACTATTTTGATGAGATTCATACCATTGACATCTTAGACTGTAATGATGGTGACCACGGGTATGCTTTTGCTACGAATTTTAATCCAGAGATTAATCTAAGAGAAGTTTCGGCAAAGGGTCGTTACTGGGAAGAGGGCAAGTGGATAGAAACAGAACCTATGGAAATCAAGATG
>Ga0256826_1000885_pt1 | contig 18683 bp, 20 predicted proteins | sample CV79metaG_FD_185975 | JGI IMG/M metagenome (GOLD analysis project Ga0256826, IMG submission 185975) | Hydrothermal vent microbial communities from East Pacific Rise, Pacific Ocean - CV79 | ecosystem: Environmental > Aquatic > Marine > Hydrothermal vents | place: Pacific Ocean: East Pacific Rise...
TCACTTAAGATGTTACAGATATTTTCAATGGCGACAATGAATTCTCCGTGCATACCTTCTTTAGCAATTCCACGTTCAAAGTTTCCTTGAGACGCATTGGTAAATGAAACATTGATTTCATCAATGAAAAATGAGGTTTGATGAATAAGCTGTTCAAGTGCCTTGTTCATCTGTCCTAGTTCTGTTTGTGAACACTCATCAATATGAGAATCACTAAAGTCACCATGGGCAGATTTGTCCATGATCTGAGTGAATTTTTCAAGTGCTGAAGTAATTGATGTTCTAATAGCAGAGGCAAAAAGTATAGATAGAAGAGCAACAAAAATTCCAGAGAAAACAAAAAAGTACTTAAAGAAAAGAAGTTCAGTATTCATCTCTTCAGCGGAGACAACAAGCTCTTGCTCTTTAAGCTTAACTACCTTGTTGAAAGCGTCACGTGAAGCATTGGCAAAGGGAGTTAGCTCTGTTTTGTAAGCTTTGTAGTTCTGTGTTACCTTATACTTAATATCTGTTCGTGAAAGATTTTTCATCATAGCATAGGAGTTATCAAGAAAAATGAGTGTAGATTTTTCAGCTTCTTTTACTAAGGCCAAAGAGGTAGCATCATCATCTACAGTATTGTACAGTTTCGTAAAAGAGTCACGAATATTTTGAATACGCTTTTCAAGCTTTTGCATATTTTTTTCGTAGTTACCACCAAGAAGAATATCTCTTGAGGTACGAGAGATGTAGTTAAGTTCTCTTTGTATTTGAAGTGTTTCAATGGCACCTGCAGTGGAGTGGCTTTGAAGACTTTCATATTGTGAAGAGATACTGCTTAACACAATAAAAATTGCAACAGAAGCTGAAATCATAGCAAAGGCTATAAAAACAATAAGGTAATTAATTCGTTGCTTTATACTGGTATTTTTAAGAAGGCTTGTAAACATGGTTGCTCCAAAGGTATTGGGATTAAGAATTATTATATCACACCCACCTAAGAATTTTATTAGAAATAAGCAATAACTTGATATACTCAAATAATTAAAAAAAATCAGGACAGAAAACTATGGCAAAAGAACACTCATTCGATATTTCAGCGAAGATAAATATGCAAAACTTCAAAGATGCAATTCAACAAGCCCAAAAAGAGACGGTAACACGTTATGATTTTAAAGGTATTACGGCTGAAATTGATTACAATGAAAAAGCAAATACATTAACCTTAACTTCTTCAAGTGACAACAAACTTGAAGCCTTGGTTGATATAGTTGTTGCTAGACTGTTAAAACGTGAGTTAAGTTCAAAGGTTTTAGATGAGGCTTCTGTCGTAGATGCAAGTGGTGGAGACCGCCGTCAAGTCTTTAAAATTGTAGATTATATTGAGTCTAAAGAAGCGAAAAAAATTGTGGCTGAAATTAAGACACAAAAAATGAAAGTTACTGCAACCTTAGAGGGTGATCATATCCGTGTTAAAGGTAAAAACCTTGATGACTTGCAAAATGCAATGAAGCATATTCGAGGGATGGAGTGGGATGCTCCTTTGGTGTTTGAAAACTTTAGATAATTTTTAAATAAAGGTCTGAGTGTGAAAAAAGAGAAGCGCTATAAAGTGATAGATAAACGTCTTATTACCGAGGGTCAAAAACTTGATTTTACTCTGTATGAGACAAACTCTGAGCATACGGTAATGTCTATCTTTTTACAAAGTGACAGTGTTGTTGATGGCAACAATAAGGTCAAGTTACGTGAGATTGAGCATCTTTATATCGATGAAGCTGAATGTGAAACCTTTAAAAAGTATGCCCAAGGGCACCTTCAAACTATTGCTACGAGTTCTGAAATAGCTTTTTCTGAAAAAGCCTCTATTGTTTATTCTAAAGCTTCTGAGGTTATGGATGAACTTTTTACTAACCCTGAGGCTCTTGGAAACATAGAAAAAAGCCAAGATATAGTAGATGGTTTTGTAAATCTTGTTCTTCAAGATGAGTCTACCATTGCTTCGATTATGCAAATTGCTGCACATGACTACTACACACATACGCACTCCATTAATGTGAGTGTTTACACGCTTTCTTTAGCAAAATTCATTGGTTTAAAAGACAAAGACTTAGAAGATATTGGTATGTCTTCAATGTTACACGACCTTGGAAAATCAAAGGTAGACTGGGAAATTATCAATAAAAATGGTAAACTCACAGAAGATGAATTTAACCAGATGAAAAAACACCCTGCTGCAGGGTATGATATTGCTGTGAATATGGGTATTACCGATAAAAGAATTTTGTCAGGAATACGTTCTCATCATGAAAAGCTTGATGGGGCAGGGTATCCAGATGGACTTAAAGATAAAGAAATCTCACTATTTGCACGTATTATTGCAGTGTGTGATGTGTTTGATGCTTTAACTACTAAGCGATCTTATAAAGATGCAATGGGTAGTTTTGCAGCAATAAAAATAATGAAAAACCAGATGAGTGAACATTTAGACACCCGTCTTATTAACAGTTTAGTACAGATGGTTGGCGCGAAGAATTAAGGGGAGAAAGATTGAAATTAACAATAGATGAAGCAGCACAAAAATTTAAAATCTCAAAAGAAGCGATTCATAACAGAATTAGAAGAGGAAGTTTGGACTGTGTAATTGAACACGGCACCAAACTTGTTCTCATAGATGAACCTACGACTTCTGCTAAACCTAGTGAGGATAAATACTACTCTTACATAGAAGAAGAGAACTCTGAACTCAAACAAAAAGTACGAGACTTAGAAAAAAGTAATCTTCGTTTACGTGATGATAAAGAAAAAATGTTAATTCTTGAAAAAGAGAAGATTGAACAGATTTATAAACAAAGAGATGAGCAGTTAAAGCAAGTCTTACACACCATTACAACAAAATTTCTTCCCAATATTTCTGAAAAAGAAGTGGACACAGTTGCTGAGGATGTAGTTGATGTTGAGACTATTAGAAATGAGCCGGTACGTTTGAAAGCTTTCTTAAAACTAAAGGCTTACAAACCAGCAAAACGTCTTCGTATTAAGAACCGTTTTAAGCGTTTGATTGGACAAGATGAAAGAGTGTTTAGAAACGATGGAAAGGTTTACATTGACCCTTCTCGGTTTGACTATAAAGACCTACTAAAATAGAAAACCTTTAGTAGCGTTTTCTCTCTTTTGATTCGTCCCTTTTTCCTCTTCTCTTATTTCTATTTTCTTTTGGTTCTTGTCTTCTTCCAGGCTGTTTGTCATCACCTAAATGACGTCTTTGTCTAAAACAGGTATTACAAATTGCATGCTTAGAGTCTAAGGCAAGAGGTTTAGTACAGATACGACATCTCGGAACAAATTGTGCATGTTTAAGTGTTTTTTCTATGTAGCTATTGAGTTTCTTACGTGCATTTTTTGCTTTTTCAGGTTCAAAAAAGATCTCAGGGAAACGGTAATTTAACCAAAGGTACAAAGAAACTTCTTTGACTAAGTCTTCAATATGAAGTAGGGTGTCCATAGACTCTGCGTACTCTCCGTAAAGTTTAGACTCTTCATAAGGGACGGGTTTTTCAAACTCCATATGCTGAACATAAGAAGAAAAGATTTCTACTAAATACGGTGACTTTGTAGATAGAGGTGCACATGCCATATGATACTTGGCACTTAGTTCAAGTTCGTATTGGTCAGTATAGCGGGCAACTTCAATGAGTGAATCAAGGTTAGCCACACGAAAAGGACCATCAAAGGTCATGTGTTTAATGAAAAAATGCAGAATCTCTTCAAGGTTCTTAGTCTCGAGAATCTTGCCAACCAACATAATATGTTCAAGGTTCGCCATGACCTTAAGTGGTAAAGTAATACTAGGAACACTTTTATGGTACTGCTCTTGAACCGTCTTTAAAATAGCAGGTGTCAGTGCGCCCACAAAACCATTTTCATGCAGACCAAAACGACCTGCACGACCTGCAATTTGTATAACCTCATTGGCTTGAAGGGTACGACGACGTTCGCCATCAAATTTATTGTCTTTTGAAAATAAAATGGTTTTAATAGGAAGGTTAAGTCCCATGGAAATGGCGTCTGTTGCAACAAGTACTTCAGTCTCACCATCTCTAAAACGACGTGCTTCTTCGCGTCTTACCTCAGGAGAAAGATTTCCATAAACAACAGAGACCTCGTAGTTTTTAGAGAGTTGTTGTTTAAGTTGAAGTACATCCTTACGAGAAAAGGCGATAACAGCTGTTTGTGGTTCAATCTGACTTAAACTCGTGGCATAGGTCATAATATTTAGAGGATTCTTTCTCTCAAAATGGATAACTTCAAGAGGTTCTCCTAGCCATTGGGCTAAGGCTTCAATAGCTTCAAGCGCGTCAATAGAACCCGTCATGTAGACCTCTTTAGCCGGGGCACCAATAATGGCATTTGCCCAAGCCCAACCACGGTCACGGTCATTTAACATCTGTACTTCATCAATAACACAAACATCAACGTCAATGTTAAAGTTAAGCATCTCAATGGTTGAACTGATATGGGTTGCGTACTCATCTACAATCTGCTCTTCACCAGTAATTAAAGATGCCGAAGTTCCATCGGCTTTGAGATTTTCGTATCCTTCTAGGGCAAGCAGTCTAAGTGGAGCAAGGTAGTAACCTGTGTCTGCTTTTTCAAGGGCTTTCATGGCTTGGTAGGTCTTACCACTGTTGGTTGGTCCTACATGGAAAATGAGCTTTCTTTTAAGTTCTCTCGCGGTTGGAAAAAGGTTCTTAAAGTCACGAATTGTACGTGCAAGTAGGGCTTCACGTTGTTTCTTTAGCTTTAAGCCTTCAATACTTTGGTTAAAGTAAAAAAGCGTACGTCTACTTGTTTTTGGAGTGATGTGAAGGTCTTTTGTTTTACCTTCAAGTTCTTGCATAACAAAATCTACAATGTCTTTTCTATCATAATCTAAAATAGCGGCAGAGTCTTCACACTCTTTAATGAGAGCTTCAAGTTCATCGGTAAAAGCATTTTCAATGAGTTGGTTATGAAGAGAAAAGTCTTCATCAAAGTTAATCTCTTCACCTCTCCATAAGCGAGGGAGCAATTCTTTTAAAGGTACTTCTGAAACTGATTCGTATGTGAGTTTATGCCCTTGGTAAACATAAGGAGACTCTTTGTGCATGATGAGATTGTGGTCCATAAGTTGTAAAGAGTGCGTAGAAAAACTTCGGGTAAACACAGCACGTAAGGTCTTTGCACTTAGTGGCGTGTACTCAAAAATATTTTCAGGAGGCATGGTTTTTAAGGCATGTAAAATTTCGTCATCTTTAAGATAAGGATGAGGACTTGGAAATGAAGATAAAAAAGCAGAAGCCTCCTCTTTTTTATCTTTAATATGTTTATCTTTTATCTGAGTAATATAAGGTCTTAAGTCATCAATGTCAGCACTTTCCAAAATGGTATAAGGCAGTGCTTCGGTTTTAATTTGTAAGATTTTAGAGAAGTTTTCACCCGCATAGTTAAGTGTAATTGGTGTGTAAAATTCTAAGGCATTCTCATCGGTAAAGGTGACTTCAAGGCTTCGTTCTAAGACCTGAAGTTTTTTAGCCAAACGAATCTGAAGAAGTACTTTTTCCATCTTTGGTAAAGAGATACGTTTTGTTCTTTCATTAATGAAGTGTTTTTGTAAGCCTTGAGCTTCTTCATCACTCAGTGTCATCTGGTCTAAAAAGCTGTTGATTTTATCTATTTTATCACTTGAACTTTTTTTCTCACCGCTTCCGGTAAAGATATGCCCAAGGTTTTTAAAATACTCAACAATCTCTTCACGGTAAAAAATATCTGCCTCAGACCATACCCGTCTAAAGGCACGAACAAGCTGTTCTTGGCTGGGACTAACATCGCGCATTCCCAGCATATGAGCAAGCTCGATAAGGTTTTCAAGCGGAACACGAGTGATGCCATCATCAAAGCCATCCCCGTCAAAATAGTTACGAATTATTTGATTATATTTACTAAGTTTTTTTGTTTTTTTTGCCATAAGGAAGTGTATCAAAATATGACTGAAAAGGAGAGCTTTAACTTGGCTTTTCTTCTTTCTCAATACTTCAAATTTTCATCTTACTTAAACTCTTTTAGCTATTCTTTCATTATGAATAAAGAATTTCCAGATGAATGGACACAAGAAGAGTTTTTACGTAATAAAGTGAAACTTGAGAAAGAAGGCAAAAAAGTCCTTCTTATTGACACAATTTTAAAACCTATCGCTTATACACAAACACAGACCTATAATCCTGTGCTTTTAAAAGATGAGCCAGAGGGCTCTGTTTTTGTTTTTTATTGCGACAGTGGAAAAGCAACGATGGACAGACTTAAAGAGTACAGAACAAAGTTCCCTAAACAGGTCTGTATCTCTTTAAAAGGTGGTCGTGGGTATTGGCGCAAGCACTTTCAGGTTATAGACTCTTGAAAGGAGTCTGTGATGAATAAGTACATAGATAACTTCATTGTCTGCATTAATGAAGCTCGTTATTTTGACGCGCATGAGACTTTAGAAGAGGTTTGGTTCCCCCGACGTTTTGAAGATGACGCAGAAATGAAACTTATTAAAGGTTTCATTAATGCAGCAGTATCATTTGAACTTATAAAACGAGGTCGTCTTGAACCTTCAAAAAAAGTCTGGAAAAATTACGAAAAATACAAAATTTTACTGGGTAGCTTCGAGAGCCCTTATAATGGTAGATATAAAGAATTATTGCTTTTTTTAGAGCAAAAAAGAGCACAGTTAGTTAGAAAACAATAGCCCCGTTTCAGTTTAAAAAAGTTACTATAAGTGAACTTATTGCAAGGGTTCTAAATGACTGTAATCTCAATGCTCGGTTTTACTGTGTTAGTCTTGTTAGTCACACTCGCCTTCTTCTACCTCCTCTGGGTAGGCAAACGTCAAAAGCTCGAAATAGAATCTTACGAACTGCATATGACTATGCAAAAACATTTTCAACAAATGCATCACCTGTTGTCTGAACTAGAACCCTTGATGGCGCATGATAAGGCGTTTTATGAAGAGTTGCAAAACTATGTAAAAGCACACCATAGTGACTTCCCTATCTTAGGTGATGTAGATGGTTTAGAAGCCAAAGAATTTTACAACTTTTTGTTACATTTAGAACAAGATTCAAAAGAACACATGAAGATTTTTAGTTCACCTATAACACAGCAGTTAGACCAAATGAAGCTCTCTTTAATGCGAGCTCGTGAGTCTTTTGCTTATGCGGATAATGAGTATAAATTCTTAACCTCAAGCTTCCCTGTAAATGTCTTGGCAAAATTCTTGGAAAAAGAGAAATTACCTAGAAATATTTAGGTTTTTTCTTTAGCTTAAGAAAGTCCGTAAACTCAAATAAAATGTTTGATTTATTTTTAAAATACTATCTTTAGAGACCCTTTACTCACTTTTTATACTTGAACTCCTCAACCCCCTTTAATCCTAAAATGATAAAATCGCGATAATTAAAAAAAGAGAGCTTCTTTGATGAAGCGTTATAGGACAATATATTATGAGTAAAAAATTTATCTACAATGAAATGATGGCGCACATCCCAATGTGTTCACACAAGGCTCCAAAAAGCTTACTCCTAGTTAGTGACAAGCCAGAAGGTATTGAAGCAGAGTTAAACCGTCATAGTGGTTTAAACATTACTACCGGTGGCTTAGACAGTATTGGTAATGGTGAAGACAACTGTTATGATATCGTTCTTATTGATTCCAAAGCAGAGCTTTCAACAGCAACATATGCGCACTTAAACAGAATTGTAAAAGAAGATGGGCTTGTTTCAGCACTTAACGGTTCTTTACAAGAAGAAGAGGCAACAACAGCGCAGCTTAATGCACTGGGACAGTACTTCAAAATCGTAATGCCTTACCGTGCAGGTCATTCAACGATGATTCTTGCTTCTAAAGAGTACCACCCAACAGCAGACGTTATTCTTCAACGTTCAGATCTTATTGATGGTCTTGATTACTACAACTGTGACATTCATATTGCTACTTTTGTAATGCCTAACTATATTCGTTCAACTTACAAAGGTGCCATTAAAAACTAATGGCACTTTATGAGTACGCGATCGCGTTAACCGGGGGAATTGCTACGGGTAAGAGTACGGTGGCTTCATTGATGAAGCTTCACGGTATTGCTATTATAGATGCAGACAGTATTGCCCATGAACTTCTTGATGAATACAATGAAAAAATTGCTGAGATGTTTGGTGAAGAGTTTGTGCGAAAAGGTAAAGTCCAACGTACGGAACTTGGAAAAGTCATCTTCTCAGATGATGTAAAAAAAGAAGAGTTAGAAACCTTTATTCATCCTCTTATTCGTGTAGAGATTGAAAAACGTGCGGCAGTGTATGACTCTAGAAACTTCCCTTACCTTATTGATATTCCACTATTTTTTGAAAATAAAGCTTATGACATTAAAGAAAGTGTTGTTGTGTACACACCTCCTGCTGTTCAACTAGAACGTTACATGAAACGTAATAAAATAGATGAAGATGAAGCGATGATCCGTATTAACTCGCAGATGCCAATTGATGAGAAAAAAGCTAAAGCGACATATATTATTGACAACTCTTTAAATCTGCGTAATCTTCAAGCAGAAGTTGAGACCTTCGTTGATAAAATAAAAATTAAGTATAATTATAAAGACCTATATAAATAAGGTTTTTTTGGCTTTAGGGCTTATTGAACTGAACAGCTTAGCTGTCAGTTAATTGCAGTACTTTAGAGTTAATAGTTCGTAAGTTATATTTTTAAAAGGAATAAATGATGAGACAGGTTGTAAAATATTCAGCAAATGGAAATGACTTTGTGATTTTTCATGCTTTTTTAAAAGAGGACTTCTCAGAACTTGCTAAAAAACTGTGTCACCGTCAAGAGGGTATTGGGGCGGATGGTTTAATAGTTCTGATTCCTCATGCAACCTTAGACTTCGAGTGGTGTTTTTATAATGCAGATGGAAGCTCAGCAGAGATGTGTGGAAATGGTACTCGCGCTTGTGCTCACTATGCAGTAGACAATCATTTAGCCCCAACTACAATGCGATTTTTAACGCTTGCAGGTGAGATTAAGTGCGTAGTTGATGGAACACGTGTTCAAAGTGATTTGACACCTCCTGTAATTGAGAAAAAAATAGAAGAAAATGGAAAAACTTGGTGGTTAATCAACACAGGTGTTCCTCATTTAGTAACCTTTGATGCAGACATAGAGAACTTTGACATTAATGAAGCAAGAGTACTTCGTCATAAATATAACTGTAATGTAAACATCTCTTCAATTGAAGATGGTTTTATGCGTGTGCGTACTTATGAACGTGGTGTAGAAGATGAAACACTTGCTTGTGGAACGGGTATGGCAGCGTGTTTTTATCGTGCAAATCAAGAGAAAAAAGTCAGTAATGCAAGTAAGGTTATTCCTACAAGCGGTGAAGAACTTTTTCTTGGCTTGGAAAATGGTATAATTACTTTTACTGGTGACGTAAGAAAGGTCTTTGTAACAGACATCTAGTGGGGGCTATTTGATTAAAAATATATTAATATTATCTTTATTGTTCACAGGGCTTTTTGCTTTTGAGTCTGGTTTTGGAGAAGATTACTACAAAATTAGAAACTCTAAGGTCAAAAAAGCTGCTTTTGTAAATACTCTTTTGCCAAAAATACAAAAAGCAGAGAAACAGATCTTATCTGACCGTGCTTTTATTGAAAAATTCTTCAAAAAATATATCTTTACTTATTCCCTAAAATCACGTACAGACCTGATGCATCTTATTAAAATCTCAAGAAAATATCGTATAAAACAGATGTACAATGAAGCAGAATACCTTAGTAAGGTTGACACTATTCCTGTCTCATTAGTGCTTGCTCAATCTGCTGTAGAAAGTGCTTGGGGAGATAGTCGTTTTGCTAAAGAAGGAAATAACCTTTTTGGGGAATGGACATGGGGCAAAATAGGAATTATTCCTGCTGGACGAGATGAAAATGCGACACATAGACTTCGAATTTTCCCTACCTTAGATGCCTCGATTAGCAGGTATATGCTTAATCTAAATCGTCATCGTTCATATAAAGACTTTAGAACCTTACGTTCGCATAAACGTAATATCAACAAACCTTTTACGGGTTTAGATGCCGCAAGTAAGATGACCAACTACTCACAGATGAGAGAGGTCTATAACCGACTTATTGCTAATGTTATTCGAGGGAATGGTTTTATGGGGTATGAAACAGACTTTGTGCATAAATCTATATTTTCGAAGTAAAGACTAGGTCTTAAAGACCTTTATCTGTTTAAGAGTTGTAGAGGTAAACTTACTTTTTATCAATGGCGTCTTTAGCACCTTGAATAGCACCATCAAGAGCAGAACGTGCCACCCCCCAAGCGTGAATACCCATTTTTTTAGCATCTTGTGCTTTTTTCGATTGAAGCATAGTTGAGCTTTTTGCAAGGGCATCTTTAGCAATGTTAGAAAGCTTGTCGCCTAAGATATCTAAGGTCTCTTTAGAAATTAGGGTTAACTCTTCCATATCGTAACGGATGTCAGAAAGTACATTTTCTAGTTCTGTTTTAATCTCATCAGAACTTTGTTCTGCTAAGGCTTCGATAGTATGGATGAAAAGGGTGTCTGTATGGTGAAGCTCACTGTAAAGGCTCTGAGGATCTTCAATAAGTACCATCTTCGCTTCATCAGGGGTAAACAAGAACTTCTGTTTAAAACGGTCAAGGGCTTTAATAAGACCTGTTCGCATTCCTTTAATGGTTCCTTCTAAAATAGGCTGTGCTGAGTTAGGTGTTGCTTCAGCAACATCAATAGCAGTTTTTAAAATAGTAGCGATAATATGACGAATACGTGCCGCTGATAAAATACCTTCATCCAGAGTTTGAAGTGTAATCTCTTTAGCAAGTTCTTCAATGGTCTCTTCAATATTAGAACCCTTTTCAAGAGTAGTAATAATGGCAGACTCCATCATCTCTACAAGTAAGTTTTGTAGGTCCATAGAATGAAGCTCAACACTGTGAAGTTTAGAAATTGTAGTTTCATTTGCTCCATTTTCAGTTAAGACCTCTTCTAGAGTCGAGAAAAGTTGATGTTTTTTACTTTGAAGCAGGTGTGTTTTACGGTCAAGTTCACGTTTTATACGCTCTTTTTGTAAAAGTAAGTCTTGGAGTTCATTGTCTAAAATTTTAGTAGCTTGGCTTAGGATAGAGTTACTTAAAGCTTTAATCTCAGCGGTATGCATAGTCGCTAAGTCAATATTCCACTCTTTGTTCATGTGTTTTAAAACTGTGCTAATACTCTTTTTTTCTTTGGCGTCATCAAGACCTTCAAGACCAGCACATTTGTCTAATAAGTCTCTTTCTAGTTCTTCAATATTCATTGCTTTTCCTTACAGTACCATTTTGATTTTAACATGGGCTTTTAAAGCCTCAAAAATAAAGTTTCTTTCGTCTTCGTTCATGACTAAAAGTTCTAGATTCATACTAACATACTTTCCACCTTTTGAGGCGTTTGAAGGTGTTAAAGTATGCTCTTTTTGCGCAATCACATCAATGATAGCCTCTTTAGTGTGGTCATGGTGTTGGGATATAAGTTTATAGCTCCAGTTGCAAGGGTACTCAATAACTACCTTTTGCTCAATGTCGTTTATATTCTCCACTTTTACCTCCTTCTTTAGATTCAAGTTGAACATTAGAGATAATCATTCCCTTGTCAATTGCTTTTACCATGTCATAAATGGTTAAAAGACCAATGCTTGTTCCCATTAGTGCTTCCATTTCAACACCAGTTTGCCCCGTAAGTTTAGCGGTAACAAAAAGTTTAAAACCTGGAAGTGCAGGGAGTTCTTCAATGTCACAGTTAATGCCTGAAAGATTAAGAGGATGACACATTGGAATAAGGTCAGAAGTCTTTTTAACACCCATAATTGCAGCAATAACAGCAGTTTGAATTACAGGACCTTTTTTAGTTTTGTTGTCCATAATAGCGTCATAAGCATCTTGGCTCATAGTAATTTGTCCACTAGCAACGGCAACTCTTGTTGTCTGCTCTTTGGCAGAAACATCTACCATTTTTGGTCGGTCGTTTTCGTCTAAATGTGTTAGGTTCATTGTTTTCACTTTTATGGGCACCTCTAATAACTCTATACTCACTCAGCGATACAAGAAATTTGCTATTACGAGGCAGATATGGGAAGGAGCTATGAATAGCTTCAAACGTATCTAACGAAATAAGAGTAAATTTCTTGTATCGTCCTTTGGGAGGTATTTTAAAACGCAAGCTTGCACAAGTTTTTCCATCGCCAGAGCTACGGCTATGACTTAAGAAAACACTTGCACAAGCTTACCTTTTAAAATACCTCTGAGTGAATATAGAGTTATTAGAGGTGCCCTTATATTATTAATGCTTGATTATAGCGAAGATTCATAGTTGCATCTCTGAAAAAGAAAAGATGTATTTAAAATTGTGTAGTATAATAGAAGTTATGAGAAATATTTTTGCATGGTCAAAACATTGGGAACTGGAAAAAGAACTCTATAAGTTGATTTTAAAAGGGGTAATGGTTACCGCTTTTTTAATGGCTCTTTTTGATTTCTTTTTTAACTCGCCAATGCTTGCTTTTTTGGAAATTCTATTTGCAGGCGTAAGTGCTACACTACTATACTGTGAAGCAAATTGCAAACTTTCCTTCATCGTTTCAAGTCGAATTTTTATTATTTTTATGGCGATACCTATTTATTGGAATCTTCTTTATAATTCGAGTTATGTTGAAAGTACCATTCTTTTTATATTTCTGCCCATTATTACTATTATTTTACGCCCTTTAAAAGAGGTGATTTTCTTTGCTATTATCTTTGGCGGTTCATTTTTATTTATAAGTTTTACCGGTATGGGAGATGCCCACTTTACTTATATGGAACTTTTTAAATTGGTAAGTATGCAAGGTTTAATCAGCTTCTTTGTAGTGATGTACGTCCAAGCTAACAAAGATTATCGAGAAGTAATCTCAGACCAAGCCAATGAATTAAGAGAGTCTAATACACAACTTGAAGAACTTTACCGAGCTAAAGCAATTGAAGCCTCAACAGACCCTTTAACAGGACTAAGAAATCGCTTAGCACTGATGAAAAAACTTGATGAGCTATTTGCTCAGTACCGCCGAAGTCGAGAGACTTTTTCTTTAATAATTTTTGACATTGATCACTTTAAAAAAGTGAATGACACCTATGGTCATAATAAAGGTGATGAAGTACTTAAGCAGATTGCTGAGGTCTCTTTAGAATGTGTACGAGAGATTGACATGGTCTCACGCTATGGGGGAGAAGAGTTTTTAATTGTATTGCCCAAGGCAAATGTAAATGTTTCCTCTGGTGTTGCTGAGCGTATTAGAATGTCCATACAAGAGAATATAAAAATAGAAGACAAGAGTATTACGGCTTCATTTGGTGTAGTTCAAATAAGAGAAAAAACAGATGTGGACAAGTTGATTAACCTAGCCGATGAAGCCCTTTACAGGGCTAAAAAATCGGGTAGAAATCGTGTTGAGGTTGTTGAAAACTAAATATCTTTTGGATCAGTAATAAAACCTGTAATTGCAGAAGCTGCGGCAACTGCTGAGTTAGCAAGATAGATGTTTGATGTACGTGCACCCATACGACCTACAAAGTTTCTATTTGTTGTAGCAATAGCAACTTCACCATCACCTAAGATTCCCATGTATCCACCAAGACAAGCACCACAAGTAGGGTTAGAAACAACACCACCTGCATCAATTAAGATATCAATATAACCTGCTTTTTCAGCCTGTTTGAAAATCTTTTGAGTTGCGGGAGTAATGATAAGACGGGTACGTCTAGCAACACGTTTACCTTCTAAAATCTCTGCTGCCATCTTAAGGTCAGAAAGACGACCATTTGTACATGAACCAATAAACACTTGGTCAACCGCGATTTTGTCGGCAACAGCTGTACTTAAAGGTTTTCCATTTGATGGAAGTGAAGGGTAAGCGATAACCGGCTCAAGTTTAGAAACATCAATGTTAATTACTTGAACATACTTAGCATCATCATCAGAGTAATGAACACGAGGTTCACGTGCTAAGTTTTTGTCAGCTAAAAACTCTCTCGTAATGTCATCAACAGCAATAATTCCATTTTTCGCACCGGCTTCAATCGCCATGTTACATAAAGAAAAACGTCCGTCCATGTCTAAGCTCTCAATGGTGTCTCCACAAAACTCTAGCGCTTGGTAAAGTGCACCATCAACACCAATTAAACGAATTAGTTCAAGGATTAAATCTTTTCCGTAAACATTTGGCTGTACTTCACCTGTAAAAACAACCTTGATCGACTCAGGAACTTTAAACCAGTTTCCACCCGTAATCATTGCAAAAGCAAGGTCAGTTGAGCCCATACCCGTTGAAAAAGCACCTAGTGCGCCATGAGTACACGTATGTGAATCTGCACCGATGATAACATCACCAGGACCTACAAGACCTTTTTCAGGAAGAAGTGCATGTTCAATCCCCATGTCTTTTTCGTCAAAGTAGTTCTTTAAGTCGTGCTTATACGCGAACTCTCTAGAAATTTTAGCCTGATTTGCAGAAGCGATATCTTTAGCAGGAATGAAGTGGTCAAGTACAAGAGCAAAACCATCTGGATTAGCTAGTTTTTCAGCACCAGACTCTTCAAATGCTTTAATAGAAATTGGAGTAGTAATGTCATTTCCAATAATCATGTCAATGTTACAACGGATAATTTCACCCGCATAAACTTTTTTACCTAAGTGTTCAGAAAAGATTTTTTCAGTTATGGTTTGTCCCATAATTTACCTTTTTATATGGGCATTTGCCCTTAATTAATGGCGCGATTATAGCGGAAAGTTCTTTATACTCTTATGTATGATAAAATTCACTTATGAAATTTTATGCTTTTAAACAGATTGCAGAGTACTTGAAACAGTTCAAACGTATCTCTGATGCTCACCGAGTGGGCGATAATATTATTAAAATATGTTTTGATAATAAGAATGACCTTTATTTTGACCTTCAAAAAGGGAACTCAGCTATTTATAAACGTGAAGACTCGGTGAGGGTTAAGCACTATAAAGCACCTTTTGATGTGCTTTTACATAAATACCTTGCGCGTAGTGAAGTGGTGAATATTGAGATTGTGAACTCTGACAAGGTCTTAAGATTAGAGCTTTCTCAGTCGGGGGCTTACAAGTCTTCTAAGACCTTTTTACAACTTGAGTTTACGGGTAAGTACACGAATGCGATTTTACTTGATGACCAAGGTGTTATTTTAGATGCACTTCGTCATGTTGACATTATGAACTCTTACCGTGAAATTAAACCCGGTGTTGAGCTTGTGGACTTGGAAGCACCTTCGTTTACGCCTAAAGAGGGTGAAGTTATTGAAGATATGCAAAGCTATCTTTTAGAAACATACATACAAAGAACAAAAAAACTTTTAGAAAATCGGCAGAAGATTGAAGCATCTAGAGTGGACAAGAAGATTCAACGTCTTGCTCAAGAGTTAGAAAAACTTCAAGATGAAGAAAAACTTTTGAAAGAGGCAGAAAATAACTTTGAGTTTGGGAACTTAGCCTTAGCAAATATGCATCTTATTAAGCCTTATGCTAAGTCAGTCAAACTGTATGATTTTTCTGGAATTGAAATAGAACTTGAACTTCCTGTGGGAGGACGAACTTCGGCTGAGGTGGGTGAACTGTTCTTTAAAAAAGCAAAAAAAGCAAAGAAGAAAGCAGCTGGTCTGCATATTGAGCGTGAAGGTTTAAGTGAAAAGATTGACTTTCTTGAACGTTTTAAAGCGAACATCTTGTTAACGCAAACACCTGACGAGTTGAGTCTTCTTCTCCCTCCTCAGAAGAAAAAAGCGAAAAAAGAGCCCCCTAAACCGTATGAAGTTTTTTGGATAGAAGGGCAAAAAGTACTTTTAGGAAAGAACAAAAGAGGCAATATTGAACTCTTGAAGATTGCGAGAGCTGGAGACATTTGGATGCACATTCAAGGCATGCCTTCAACACATGTCATCATTCAAACCTCTAAGCAAAATGTGAGTGATAAACTCCTTCATGCAGCAGGAAAACTCTGCGTAGACTTCTCTACGACTAAAATAGGAACGTTTTTGGTCGATTATACTCATAGACGTGAAGTAAAAGTTCAATCGGAAGCTAATGTTCTGTACAACAAGTATAAGACGTTGTCGGTTGATAAAGCTCACTAAAGAGTTAAGGAAAGAAAATGAGTATTGGTCCCGTAGGTGCAGCAATTTATACAAATCAGCAGATGGCAAGTGTTGCGAGTGAACAGACAGCTACACAGAATAAGTTCGACTTGCAAAATCTTGCAGCTGTTGCCATTGCTAATGAAAAAGAAAAAGAAGTATCTGAGGTTCGTCCAACTGAAGAGACGGGTGAAACTAATGAAGATGCGGAACGTAAAAAACGCGAGGAAGAAGAGAAAGAGAAGAATAAAGAGAACCAAGATAAAGAAGACCACCCTATGCCTCCTTTGCACAAGCTCGATATTAAGGCTTAATGTACAAACTCACACTTAAGTGATAAAAAATCATAATTTTAAATTAATATTGTTTTATTTATGAAAAAGAGGTAAAATTTCCTTTATATATTAAAAAGGGATATTTCTATGGTTGAAGAGACAGAAATCATCGTTGAACAGACGATGGACAAAACACAAGAGTACATCCAAATGGCAATTCAATTTGGAATGGACTATGGTCTAAAAATTATCGGTGCTTTACTGATATTTTTAATTGGTAAATGGGCAGCGAGAAAGATTCAAAGCCTAGTTGTTAAGATTATGCGTAAGAATAAACTTGATGAAACTTTAGTGACATTTATTGAGAGTATTGTTTATATTTTACTTCTTATTGTTGTTGTCTTAGCCTCATTAAGTACCTTAGGCATTCAAACAACCTCGTTTGTTGCTATTTTAGGTGCGGCAGGTCTTGCCATTGGTTTAGCCCTTCAAGGTACACTTGGTAACATTGGTTCAGGTGTAATGCTTATCTCTTTTCGCCCTTTTAAAGTGGGTGACTTTGTTACTGCAGGTGGTGAAACGGGAACAGTTGCTGGAATTTCTATTTTTGCAACGGTACTTCATACTCTTGACAACAAGGTAGTTACAGTGCCTAATGCAGCCGTTACTTCAGGAAATATTACAAACTTTTCAGAAAAAGAAGTACGTAGAATCGACCTTAAGTTTGGAATTGGTTACGGTGATGATCTTAAGTTTGCTAAAGAGACCTTAGAAGCCATTATGGCAGCAGACGACAGAGTCCTTGATGAACCAGCTCCTTTTGTAGGTGTTGCAGGACTAGGTGACTCGTCAGTTGATTTTGTTTTCCGTCCTTGGGTGAAAAGTGCAGATTACTGGGATGTGTTTTTTGACATGAACGAGAAAGTAAAATTGACTTTTGATGAAAAAGGGATTAGTATTCCGTTTCCACAAATGGATATTCATTTAAATAAGGTAGGGGAATAGATTGAAAAAAAGTTTATTAATTCTTGCGTTACTAACAGCAGGACTTTTTGCTGAAGAGTTGACACAGGCACAAATTGCAGACAAGCAAGCAAAATTAGAAGCTGCGCAGCAGCAAGCTACTGAGGCAAAGGCTGAAATTGCTACAGCACAAGCCAAACTTGATGCAGCAGAGAAAATTATTAAGAAAAAAGAGATTGCTTTACCTGCAGGTGAAGGTGGAGCAGCTGTGTATACAACACATGTTGAGCTAGGATATGTTTCAACATCAGGTAATACTGACACTAAATCAGGTTCTTTTGATGGTATGGGTAAGGCTGAATGGGGTAAAAATGTACTTCAATTAGATCTTGATTATATTTATGGTGAAGAGAATGGCGTTGAAAATAACAATAAATTAATTGTTGAGCTAAACTATGATTATAAGTTTGCAGATGACTTTGCGTTTAACTACTTAACTGGTTACAAAGACGATAAGTTCTCAGGTTTTGATTACCAATTCTACACTGGACCCGGGATTAAGTACATGGCTCTTAAGGGTGATGTACATATCTTAAACTTCCAATCAAATATTCTTTGGTCACAAGATGTTGAACAAGATAAATACTATACTGATGCTGCATTTACAGATGAAACAAAATATCCATATGACCCTGTAAAGGGAACATTTGTTGACCCTGAATCTGGAAAAACAAATGATTATGCATCATTTTATATTAAAGGTGATTACACTTGGAATGTTACTGACACGTTCAAGTTTATTCAGGTTTTAAGTTACCGTACCGATGTATCTGATTCAAATATTTATTTTGTAAATTCAAAAACAGGTATTGAAAGTAAAATTAATAGTACATTTTCAATGGGAGCAAACTATAAAGTTGATTATGTGAACGCTCAACCTGCGGGTAACGAGAAAACAGATAAAACATTTACTGTAGCTCTTATCTTAGACTTCTAAGCTATTTTTGTTCTAAATCCTAGTAAAATACAAAAAATTTACTAGGACCTTTCATGCGTTTTCTTCTTTTTCTTCTTTTATATATAATACATCTTTTTGCGGTTATTGATGTTGCTACGGTTGATTTTAAAGAAAATAAAGAGGGATTTTCGGGTTCTTTGTATGGTTCACTTGAGCAAAAACGTGGAAGTACCGATAAAGATGAG
>Ga0256826_1000886_pt1 | contig 18681 bp, 19 predicted proteins | sample CV79metaG_FD_185975 | JGI IMG/M metagenome (GOLD analysis project Ga0256826, IMG submission 185975) | Hydrothermal vent microbial communities from East Pacific Rise, Pacific Ocean - CV79 | ecosystem: Environmental > Aquatic > Marine > Hydrothermal vents | place: Pacific Ocean: East Pacific Rise...
TGTTGTTTTAGGTATTGCCCTTGGTCTTGCCCCAATTGCAGGGGTTGTAGCTGTTCAAGCGAGTATACCTCTATGGTCGGTGCTTTTAAGTTTAGGAGTTATCTTTTGGGTTGCAGGATTTGATTTACTTTACTCTCTTCAAGATATAGAGTTTGACAAAAAAAATAATTTACACTCTATTCCATCTATGTATGGAGCTGAAGCAACACTCTTTATTTCGGCACTTTTTCATATGTTGAGTGTGATATTTTGGCTTCTGTTTGTTTGGTCTGCTGGGCTTGGCTTTTTTGCTTTTGTTGCGGCGTTTGGTTCGGGTGCGGTTTTAGCCTATGAGCAGAAATTAGTAAGACGTGATTTCACTCAGATTGACCGTGCTTTTTTTACAGTAAACGGTTATCTTGGTGTCGCTTTTTTCTTTCTTATTATTTTAGACAAGGTAATTTAAGTGCCTCGTCTTATAAAAGCACCAATAAGTCTGCTTTTTAGTGAAGTTGGTGCAGATAGAGAGTTTTATGAGCGAGAGTATCATCAGCTTGGTGACTCAGATGACAACCCTATTAACCAGTGGTTAAAACTAGCTAAAGCTAGGGGTGAAACAGCAGAAACAGACCCAGTTCTTTTGAACCTAATAGTTGAATTACATAACAAAATAGATGCTTTAGAGAGATTTATAAAGGATGAAGTTCCTAAAAGAATATCGCTAAGTGTAGAGTCTGAAATAGATTCTATAGGTTTTGAGCACTTTAGTATAGGTGAAAATCTTTTAGAAGAGGGTAGAGAGTATTATGGTCGTATAGAGATGCCTGTTCATCCAAAACGTGATGTTGGTGTCTTCTTCAAAGCACAGAGTGCTACCCTTGTTAAAATTATGAAAATGCACGATAGAGATGAAAAAGAGTGGAATGCTTATGTGACAGCTAGAGAGCGAGTGCTTATTCGGGAAGCAAAAGCGAAAGAATCATGAGCTTAACTTTAACGCATTTTGCACAATACTCACTAGAATATATGATAGTACTAATGGCAGGAGTTATACTCTACTTGCTATTTTATGTCTTTAACAAAGATGCAGACTATACAAAGAACATTCGTTCAGTTGCCACAGTGGTAGAGGAGCTAAATAGAGAACTTTTTTATGTAAAAAAAAGACTTTCAGAGACACAGAAAAATATAAAAGATAACTCTCAACGTATGAATGATGAAGAGATTTATCAAGAGATAGAGAGAAGTGTTTATGATATGGTACAGCCTCTCTCTCTTGGCTTAAAACAGATGCAAGAGAATATAAATGATATAGACGCTCAAATAGAGTCTAGGCTCTCTTCTGTTGAGAGTGGTGTAAAGCAGATTTCTATACCCTCTTCTATTCATGCAAATGATGATGACAAAATAATTTCACTTTTTAAACAGGGTGTTAGTTTAGAAACAATTTCCAAAGAGTTACATCTATCACAACCTGAAGTTGAGTTTGTTTTAAAAATAAACAAAATTAAGTAAGGTTCTCTTTTGCACGCTGATAGAAAACTTTTTACTCTTGTCTCGATTTTAATAGGTGTGAGCATTATTCTCTCATACACTCTTTCTGCATATACAACACTTCTTTTTGGTGTAAGTGAATTTCATTTTGCTCTAAGACAAGCTGCTTTTGCTCTTTTAAGTATAAGCTTAATTTGGGGACTCTCACTGTTAAATCCAAAAGTGTGGTTAAAAAGAATAGGTTTTTCTCTTTTTATTGGTGCAACAATTTTAATGATAGCTATGCCGTTTTTACCAGAATCACTTGTAAGTGAGGTTGGTGGAGCAAAACGATGGATAAAACTCTTTGGTTTTTCTCTGGCTCCAGTGGAATTTTTTAAAGTTGGTTTTATCTATTTTCTAGCATGGAGTTTTTCTCGTAAGTTTGAGAGTGGCAGTAGCTTAAGCCTTCTTCATGAATTTAAACGTTTTTCTCCTTATGGACTAGTTTTTATAGGTACGATTTTTATAATAGCTTTTTTGCAAAATGATTTAGGACAGGTTGTTGTTTTGGGTCTTACTATGCTTTTTATGCTAATGTTTGCAGGGAGTAGCTTTAGATTTTTTCTTGTAATTTTGAGTACAACACTAGTGGCGTTTGTAGCTATAATAGTAACTTCTGAACATAGAATTAACCGTATAATGTCATGGTGGGCATTAGCTCAAAATACAGTTCTTGACCTTTTTCCAGACTCAATTGCAGAGAAGTTAAGAGTACCAACAGTGGTAGAACCTTATCAAATAGGTCACTCTTTAAACGCCATTCATAATGGTGGATTATTTGGTGAGGGTATAGGGAACGGAACTTTTAAATTAGGTTTTTTGTCTGAGGTTCATACAGATTTTGTTTTAGCTGGACTTGCTGAAGAGTTTGGTTTTTTTGGTGTACTTTTTGTTGTTTTTATATTTCTATGGATGCTTCAAAGAATTTTTAAAGTTGCAAATAGAACAAAGAGTAAAACTGTTCACCTATTTAGTCTTGGCATAGGTTTAGTTCTCTCCTTTGCATTTTTAGTAAATGCATTTGGAATTAGTGGAATTACTCCAATTAAAGGTATATCAGTTCCATTTTTAAGTTATGGTGGTTCAGCTATGTTAGGTGGTGCATTTGGAATTGGAATGATTTTAATGGCATCAAAAAGAGTAAATATGGATAAGGAACAGTTATGAAAATTTGTATTACTGGTGGTGGTACTGGTGGTCATTTGATGATTGCAGAGTCTTTAGTAGAAGCTGTTTCAAAAAGTAAAAATGAAGCTATTTTTATCGGTTCTGTTACAGGTCAAGATAGAAAATACTTTCAAGAAAAGAGTCTTTTTTTAGCTGTTTATTTTTTAGAGACTACAGGTGTAGTCAACCAGAGAGGTTTGGGCAAATTAAAAGCACTTTTTAAAGTTTTTAAAGCTTTTTTAAACGCCAGAAATATTTTAAAAAGAGAGAAAATAGAAGCTGTCTATAGTGTGGGCGGATTCTCTGCTGCACCTGCATCACTAGCTGCTTTAAGCCTCTCTATTCCTCTTTACATACATGAACAAAATGCAGTAGAAGGAAGACTTAATTCACTGTTAAAACCTTATGCAAAAAGCTTTATATCTGCTTACTCGAAAAACTCAAAAATTCAAGGTTATCCGGTTAAAGAGATTTTTCATGCTACCGCTAGAGTAAGAGATGAGTTTAAAACGATTATATTTTTAGGTGGTTCACATGGTGCAAGAGCTATAAATGACCTTGCTCTTAGTGTGGCAGAAATATTAAGTGAAAAAGGTATAAACATAATTCATCAAGCGGGAGAATCGGACTTTTTAAGAGTTCAAGAGGCATATAAAAAACTAAATATTGAGGTTGATTTATACTCCTTTACAAAAGAGCTAAACAGTTTAATTTTAAGAGCAGATTTAGCTGTGAGTAGGGCAGGGGCTAGTACCCTTTGGGAGTTAACAGCAAACGGACTTCCCGCTTTTTATCTGCCATACCCGTATGCAGCAGGAGATCATCAGTACCATAATGCAAAGTTTATTGTTGAAAAAAATATGGGCTGGTGTGAAAGAGAGGGCGAAAACTTAAAAACAGAGTTTTTAAAAATTTTAGATGAACCACTCAAAGAGAGAAGTGAAAAACTTTTAGAGTACTCAAATGGTGATGTAGCTCTTAAAATGATACAACAAGTAGAGGAAAATATAAAATAATGATAAAAGAATTAGCACAAGAGTTAGTTGACTTAATATTCGACTGGGGATATATAGGCATATTTTTAATGATGGCTATAGAGAGCTCATTTATACCTTTTCCCAGTGAAATAGTTTTAATACCAGCAGGTTATTTAGCTTCACAAGGAGAGATGACATTAGGTATGATTATGCTTTCAGCTCTTGGTGGCTCAATGGTTGGAGCATTTATAAATTACTATTTAGCACTTACTTTAGGGCGCCGTGTTTTAGAAAAATATGGAAAATATTTTTTTATAAAAGAGAGTGCTTTAGAAAAAATGGATAATTACTTTTTAAAACATGGACATATTTCAACTTTTATAGGGCGTTTAATACCAGGTATTCGTCAACTTATATCTATTCCTGCGGGACTTGCTAAAATGAATTTGGTACTTTTCTCAAGCTATACAGCTTTAGGTGCAGGAATATGGGCTTTAGTTCTTACAATGCTCGGTTATTATATTGGTGAAAATCAAGAGTTAATAGATGTTTATCTTAAGCAGATAACTATGGGTGTTGTTGGCGTTTTGGTTTTAGTTGGTTTTGTATATTATAAATTTCAAAAGAAAAAAGAGTTAAAAAAAGGAAATAAAAATGCTTAAAGTAGATGAGTTAGCACCGGAGTTTTGTCTCCCAAATCAAGATGATATTGAGATATGTTTAAGAGATATAAAGGGAAAATGGATTGTTCTTTATTTCTACCCAAGAGACAACACACCTGGCTGCACAACAGAAGCTTGTGAGTTTACACAAGCTGCACCAGATTTTAGTGAACTTGATGCAATAATTTTAGGTGTTAGTGCAGATAGTACAAAAAAACATCGTAATTTTATAGAGAAAAAAGAGTTAGGAATTACGCTTTTAAGTGATGAGTCAACTGATATGATGCAAGAGTATGGCGTTTGGCAGTTAAAGAAAAATTATGGAAAAGAGTATATGGGGATTGTGAGAACAACATTTATTATAAATCCTGAGGGAGTTATAAAAGCTGTGTTTGAAAAGGTAAGAGTAAAAGAGCACGTTGCAAAAGTTCAAGAAGAACTTACAAGACTTCAAGAAGTATAAAAAGCAAATATTAAACAAGTTTTAGGTATAATTTCGCGATTTTTCTTACTGCTTATGCAGGTGAAAATATTAAACAGATTATGTCAAAAGTTAGTGCGACACCCTCTTTAGGGCTGTATCGTCCGACATTTTCAAAGTTAACTAACAAAACTCTGGCTTGAAAATATAGCCTTTAAGGATTACCTATGGTAACTATGAAAGACCTTTTAGAATGTGGTGTACACTTCGGACACCAAACTCGTCGTTGGAACCCGAAAATGAAAAAATATATATTCGGTGTTCGTAAAAATATCTATATTATTGATTTACAAAAAACTTTACGTTATTTCCGTAATACGTATACAGTTGTTATGGATGCTGCTGCTGAAGGTAAAGTTGTTCTTTTTGTTGGTACAAAAAAACAAGCTCGTAACTCTGTAAAACAAGCGGCTATTGACTGTAATATGCCTTATGTAGATAACAGATGGTTAGGTGGTATGCTTACTAACTTCCCAACTATTCAAAAGTCTATTCGTAAACTTGATGTTATTACTGAAATGCAAGAAAATGGTCAAATTGATCTTTTAACTAAGAAAGAAGCATTAATGCTTTCTCGTAAAAAAGTTAAACTTGAAGCATATTTCGGTGGTATCCGTAACATGAAAAAACTTCCTGATATGCTTTTTGTTGTAGATGCAGTAAAAGAGCACATTGCTGTTTTAGAAGCTAGATGTCTTAATATCCCAGTTGTAGCTCCACTTGATACTAACTGTGACCCAGATTTAATTACTTACCCAATTCCTGGTAATGATGATGCAATTCGTTCAATTCAACTTTTTTGTCGTGAAATGACTGCTGCAATTAATGAAGGTAAAGCACTTGCTGCTGCACCAGCTGAAGAAGAGCAAACTGAAGAAGTAGCTGCTGAGGTTACAACTGAAGAAGCTCCAGCTAAAACAGAGGAAGCATAATTATGGCAGCTATTACAGCAGCAATGGTTAAAGAGCTTCGTGCTGCAACTGATGCGCCGATGATGGATTGTAAAAAAGTTCTTGTTGAAGCTGATGGAGACATGAGCAAAGCAACTGAACTTTTAAAAGAACGTGGTATTGCAAAAGCTGCTAAAAAAGCAGATCGTGTTGCTGCTGAAGGTCTTGCTGGAATTGTAATCGCTGAAGACTTCTCAAAAGCTACAGTTATTGAAATCAACTCTGAGACAGACTTTGTTGCTCAAAATGAGGGTTTCCAAAACTTAGTAAAAGATTCTACAAAAGAGGTTTACACAAACCAACCTGCTGATGTAGCTGCATTCAATGCTTCTGCATTTGGTGAAACTTTTGCTGAAGAAGTAAGAAAAATTGGTGAAAAAATTGAGTTACGTCGTTTTGCAACATTAAACGCTGATTCAACTACAGCACTAAATGGTTACATTCACTCAAATAATCGTATTGCTGTAATTGTTACTGCTAAATGTGATAGTGAAAAAACTGCTGAAGGTATGAGAGATATTCTTAAGCAAGTTGCAATGCATACATCTGCAATGAAACCAACAACACTTTCTTATAAAGATTTTGATGCAGCTTATGTTGCGTCTGAAACTATAGGTCGTATTGAAGTTATTAAAAAAGATAACATAGAGTTATCTCGTCTTAAAAAACCTCTTAAAAATGTACCACAGTACATCTCTATGAGTCAATTAACAGATGAAGTTTTAGCTCAAGCTGAAGAGAATATCAAAGCTGAACTAAAAGCACAAAACAAACCTGAGAAAATCTGGGACAAAATCGTTCCTGGTCAATTAGCTCGTTTTATCTCTGACAACACTACTTTAGACAAAGAGCAAGCTCTTCTTGACCAAAACTTTGTTTTAGATGAGAAGAAAACAGTAGCTGAAGCTATCACTGCAGCTGCTAAAGCTCTTGGTGGAACTGCTGAAATTACTGAATTTGTTCGCCTTGAAGTTGGTGAAGGAATTGAGAAAAAAGAAGATGATTTTGCTGCAGAAGTTGCTGCACAAATGGCTTAAGCTTTTAGCTTAACTTCTCCTCTTTTTACTAAGGGCTAGGACTTCGGTCTTAGCCCTTTTTTTTTGCCAAATTTTTTGTTATAATGCTCGTTCGGAATATCACTGTGATCTGTTCCCTTGATTACGGAACATAAAGAGCACTGAAGGCTAAGACTTAGGTCTTAGCCTTTTTTTTTGCCAATTTTTTGGTGAATGTGGGTAGTGTTGGGTGGGAGTGCCACTTTAAAGGTCTCAAGTGATAAACCGTCAGGTAGTAATTTTCTTAATAATATGGTTTTGGTTTCCAATACCATTATATTGAGTATCAAGGGCTAATCACCCTTGATAAATTACTACCACCTCTTAAAAGAATTTTAGTTTATCACTAAAACCTTTTATTACTTTTGATTCTATCTGCTTCTGCATTGCTTTTTTAGATATGTTTTTTTCTATAATCTTTTCTAAAGACTTACTATCATTTAATCCTGATTTTAATACTTTTTCAACATCATTAAACTCACCTAAGTTTATGTCACCGAGTTGATTTTTAAACTCTTGGTTTATTGCAAGTTTTAGCTTTTTCTTATATTTTTGAATCTCTTTGCTAACTTGTTTTTTTAAGCCTTTCGTTATTTTTTTGTCTATGTCCGAGTTAAGAGATATTTCAGGGTTTTGGAGTGTTCCACCTACTGATGAGTCTATTTTAAAAGTTTTTATATTAGCTAAAATTGAGTGAATAGTTTTGTCTGTTAGAGATGACGAAGCACTATAGACTAAAGTAGTTTTAATAAAATTAGCAGATATCTTAGCATCTAATGCTGTAAAGTCTGTAATAATTAAGTTTGATTTCTCATCTATTATAGAGTTATTTATAGAGAGAGACTCTATAGCTGAGTAATTTGCTAACTTATATGCCTTCATAGAACTCTCAATAGTTGTTAATACATTCTCTTTGAGTTCATTATGTTCAAAATTTACGTTTAGAAGTTTATACTCCTTACTTTTACTAACAACAGAGCCAGTTATAGGTTTTTTATAAATTCTCTGGTTATCAGAAATATCTTTTATATTTAGGTCAAAATTTTTGTTACTTTTTATAATATTTGCATTTAATTTTTGTATAACAAAATTTGGATAGTTGGAGTGGTTTGCATATTTTATCCACTCTCCTTTCATTCTTTTTTGCTCTGGCGTTTCCTCTTCACTTTGAGAAGATATGTAGGGTTTTACATAGCTATAGTATTCGTTTGCCATTCGTAAATATTTTTCTAATGAAGAAGAAAAGTGTGTACCGATAAGGTTCATAGCACCATTTTGGTCAAGTGAGTATTTATTTTTAAGATGATTATAGTCCTCTAACGGAAGAGTCTTAATATCTGCTATATATTTACTAATTAGTTTTTTATCTTTTTGGTACTCTTTGTTTATATTTTTTATCTCATCTTGAAAACTATTTATCTCTTTTTTGAGTTGGTCAGCCTCTTCAACAATAGAAGCTATTTGTGAAATTGATTTTACTTTTTTAGCTTGAGACTCTAGATTTTTTACTTTCATTCGCATAGAAGCAATCTGGTCTTTTTGCTCTGACCCTGTACCGATTTCACTCCACTTTTCTTGAATAACTTTTATGTTAGCTTGAATCTCTTTAGCTGCTTTAACAGACTTAAGACCCTCTTTTGCTATTAGTTTGTCAATACTTGGTAGTTTTGGAGCTTTAATATTAGTAGAAGTGCTAGTTGTAGAAGTAGTTTTATTTTCTGTTTGAGCTCTTTTTTGAAGATTTGTATTAAGAGTGATATTCCCAAAAGAGATAACTTCAAAATCATATTTTTTTGCTAAAAGATGTGAACTGTTTAATTGAAGTTTTACTTTGTCTATTTCTATATCGTCCATGTCAGAAGTACTATTTGATATAAGAGAAATTCCATGAATCTCTAGTGTTGTTTCAAAAATTTGGCTGTTTACACTATTTATTTGAACTGTTCTTTGTGTTGCTTTTGAGAGTGAATACTCTAGAGCATATTTTAAAACGGGGTCAATTAAGAGAAGAATAATAGTTGATATAAGTGCAACTATTATAAGAAAAAGTGCTGCTGCCCATAAACGAAATATGCCTGGTTTTTTAGAGAGTTTTTTCTCGCTATATGGGTTTAACCATGAGAAATATTTTGACTCTTTAAATTTAGCTTCTAGCACATCACGATATTTATCTATGAGTATGTTTAGGAGAGGGAATAGTGCAAACGCCAAAAGAGTAGAAGTAATAAGACTTCCCATTAGTATAGTATAGTTGAACGATGTCCAGAGCATAGGTGTTGAGTTATACATAGAAGTAAAAAGTGGTTTAAGTGCATCGTTTGTTAAAACTTCATATCCAAGTGTTGCAAAAAGTGGGTCTAAAATAAGAGCTAGAAGAGAAAAAACAACACTCATAAAAAAGAAAACGGCTAAAGGGATGTTTATGGTAAAAGCAACAAAAAGAATGAGAAAGTTTAAAGGTGTTGTGAGTGGTAGAAAACCACTTAGCATTCCTAATACTATTGCTAAGCTAATTTGCCATGAGGCTTGAGCAGAGTTGAGTGTTTTGAGGAGTTTAAAAATATCCATAGTGTGAACCTAGTTTTAATATTTTGTAATTATAACTATCTCTTCTTTAAGGACTCTTTTTGTTTGTAGTCTGCTATAATCTCACTATGAATTTATTATCTGCAAAAAATCTGTCACACACTTTTGAGTATGAACTCTTTAATAATGTCTCCTTAGAGTTAAATGAACAAGAGTCTATAGCTATAATTGGTGCAAGTGGAAGTGGTAAGTCAACACTTCTTCATATCCTCTCAACACTTTTAGTTGCAGAAGAAGGAGTTGTAAAACTTTTTGGAGAAGATATAAGCTCCTTAAATGCCAAAAAGTTAGCACAAGTTAAACGGGACTCTTTAGGACTTGTTTTTCAGTCACACTATCTTTTTAAAGGCTTTAGTGCTTATGAGAACTTAGAAGTTGCAGCTATGCTCTCATTACAAACTGTAGAAGATACTCTTTTAGAAAACCTAGGTATTAAAGAGTGTATTGAGCAAAAAGTAACAGAACTCTCAGGTGGTCAGCAACAACGTGTCTCTATAGCAAGGGTGTTAACAAAAAAACCACGTATAATTTTTGCAGATGAACCGACAGGAAATTTAGACAAAAAAACTGCAAGTGAAGTTATGGAACTCTTTTTTGAGTATATTGAGAGTAATTTAGCTGGACTTATTCTTGTGACTCACGACGAAGAGTTGGCATTTTTATGTAAAAGCGTCTATCGTTTAGAAAATAAAGTTTTAACAAAAGTTAAATAAAGTTCAGTAAAAGTATGAATTGGGCCACAATATTTACAGATACTGAAGTTGTTGGGTTTATTTTACTTTTTTTTCGTTTTGCAGCACTTTTTATGGCAGTGCCTATTTTTTCTCATAAAAATATACCTATGACTATAAAAACTTCAATGGCGTTTTTCTTTACAGTTATATTTTATCCCTCTATGCCTGAAGTTGCTATTGCTATTACTGTACCGACGATTCTACTTGCTATATTGAGTGAACTGTTTTTTGGTTTAGCAATAGGAATAGTTCTCCTCCTTGCTTATAACGTTATAACATTTGCAGGGGGACAGATCTCTTTTATGATGGGTTTTTCTATGGCTAGTGCTATCGACCCACAATCTGGCGTTTCTATGCCTATAATCTCTCAGTTCTTATCACTCATGGGGCTTATGGTACTTCTTGTTATGGATTTACATCATTGGGTTATACTCTTTGTTGACTCTTCTCTTCGTACTATTCCACTAGGTGGTTTTGTTATGAGTGAGAACCTTTTTACGTACATAATTCATGCTGCTTCAAATATGTTTGTAGTTGGTTTTATGATAGCTTTTCCAATTATAGCACTCTCATGGCTTGCGGATATGATATTTGGAATGTTGATGAAAACAATGCCACAGTTTAACCTTTTAGTTATTGGGTTTCCTATAAAAATTATGGTTTCATTTGGCGTTTTAATCGCAACATTTACCTCCACGATGTTAATACTCAAAATTCAGATGCAAGATGCCTTTAATGCCTTAGAGATGTTTTTTTAGTTTTATTTCGATACAATAGTGTCAAAAGAGCTTTACATGGGGAATAGACTTGAAAATATTACTTTTAAATGATAATCCGGTAGTGAATAAATTAGTAACATTAAGTGCACAAAAAACTTCTGATGAGTTAGATACTGTGGCTTCACTTGATGAGTTAGAGAGTGGAAGTTATGATCTCTTTGTAGTGGATGATAATTTATATACTGATACATTAATAGATGAAATAAAGAGTAAAATCACTTATAAAAAATCACTCTACATACACTCTAAAAATACCCAAGAATTAGAAGTATTTTCTTCAAATTTAAAAAAACCATTTCTACCTACTGACTTAGTTGAACTCTTCTCTACTATGGGTAAAGAAGTCTCCTCAATAGAGAGTATAAGTGAAGATGAGAATGAAGAAGTCGAAATTGAAGAAGATATATCTTTTGATGATGAGATTTCACTTGATGAAGAGATTTCACTTGATGAAGAGATATCTTTTGAGAATGATTTATCATTAGACTCAGATGATGAAATATCTTTAGATGATGATTTAATTCTTGAAGATGAACTCTCACTAGATTCAGATGACGAAATATCTCTTGAAGATGAACTCTCGCTAGATTCAGATGATGAAATATCTCTTGAAGATGAGCTCTCATTAGATTCAGTTGATGAAGATGATATTGTACTTGAGGAAGAGGCTGAAAGTGTTTTAGATGAAGAAGAAGTAAATGAAGTAAAAGAGTTACTTGAAGATACAGAAGAGGAAGATTTAAGCGATCCTCTTGCTGAACTAGATGAACTCGATTTTTCTGATGATGAAACAACATCAAATGTGGAAGATGAGGAACTAGAGGAAATTTCTGAACTAGAAGAGATTGAAGAGCTAGATTTAACTGATGATGACTTAAGTGAAGAGAGTGAAGTAGAAGAGTTTACCTTGGAAGATGAAGTGCTAGAAGAAGAGATTACTTTAGATGAAGAGTTAGAAGTAGAACTAAATGAAGAGAGTGAAAATATAGAGGATCAAATATTAAGTGCTGTTGAAGAGCTTAGTGAAGAAGAGCTTGAGAGTGAAGTAACAGAAGACATGCTTTTAAATATTGCAACAAATGAGTTTGATAGCCTTGATGCTTTAAGTAGCCGTGATTTAAAGTTAGCTATAGGTGAAGAGGTAAGTGAAGAAGAGATTCAAGAGAGTGAACCTGAAGAGGAGCTAGCTCTTGAGCAAAGTAGTGAAAATAAAGAGAACTTAGAGGATAATGTTTCAGAAAATATTGAAGGTGCTCAAGCACTGAAAAACCTTTTAGAAGCTCTTAGTGACAAGAATGTTGCTGCTTCTTTAAAAGGAATGAAAATTAGTATTAACATAACTTTAGGAGAGAACTAGTGATTGAAAAAAACGGTGTTGTTTTAGTGCTTTCTGGTCCTAGTGGCGCGGGTAAAAGCTCGTTAATTAATAAAATTGCAAATGATATAGGAGAGTATTACTTCTCTATATCGACTACAACTAGAGCAATGCGAGAGGGTGAAAAAGATGGTGTGCATTATCATTTTGTAAGCAAAGAAGAGTTTGTTCAAGATATGAAAGAAGATAACTTTTTAGAACATGCTGTTGTTCATGGGAATTACTACGGTACATCTTTAAAACCTGTTAGAAAAGCTTTAAGTGAAGGTAAGTTAGTTATTTTTGACATTGATGTTCAAGGAAATACAGCGATAAAAAATAGACTTGGTGATATAACTACATCTGTTTTTATTACACCGCCTTCTCTTAGTGAATTAAAAAAGCGTTTAGAAAATCGTTCAACAGATACTCAAGAGGTTATTGAAGGGCGTTTGTCTATGGCAAAAAAAGAGATACAGAGAACTTCTGAGTATGACTTTTTAATTGTTAATGATGACTTAGAAGTTGCAGCACAAGTATTAAGACAGATTGCTATAACAGCAAGATTAAAAATCCCAAATAATCGAATAAATGATTTTGTTCAAAAATGGGAAGATATAGAACAGTAGGGTAATATAAACTATTGTGATAAGAGAATTTACAGCAAAGTGTAGATATAATCTCGGCAATTAATTTAAAACAAGGAAACAAACTATGGGAATGCCTAGTGGAACAGAACTATTAATAATTTTTGGAATTATCGTACTACTTTTTGGTGCAAAAAAGATACCTGAACTTGCAAAAGGATTTGGTAAGGGAATTAAAAACTTTAAAGCAGAGATGAAAGATGTTGAAGCAGAAGTAGCATCTTCTGATGATGTTAAAAAAGTGGAAAAAACTGAAGAAGTAGCATCTACAGAAGCTCCAAAAACTACTACTCAAGCATAAGCCTTGAAGCAACGTGTATCTGCGCTACTGCGCGAAACTTTAGGTCGTGAGGTTGTTTTAGAGAAACCTCGTGATCGCTCTTTTGGGCATTTTGCCACTCCAATCGCCTTTTCATTAGCAAAAGAATTACGAAAGTCTCCTATGATTATAGCTGAAGAGTTAGCTAGTTCTTTTGGAGAATCAGATGTGTTTTCAAGTGTAGAATCTGTAAAAGGCTACTTGAACTTTCGTTTAAGTGAGGACTTTTTAAGTGAGTATGCAACTTGGGCATTGGACAATCCAAGTAATTTTGCAACTGCTGATAAAAAAGAGAAAATTCTTTTAGAGTTTGTAAGTGCAAATCCTACAGGTCCTCTTCACATTGGTCATGCTCGTGGTGCAGTTTATGGTGATACTCTTTACCGTTTAGCTTCGCATTTAGGTTATGACATTACAGCTGAGTACTATGTAAATGATGCTGGAAACCAGATAGACTTGCTTGGTCTTTCTATTCAACTTTATGCTCGTGAAAATATACTTAAAGAAGAAAATGTTGAGTTTCCTGAATCTTACTATAGAGGTGAGTACCTTGAGTCTTTAGCTACTGGAGCACAAGAGCATTTTGGAGTAGAGATTTTAAATGATGAATCTCGCCAAAAAGAGCTTGCTATGTGGGCTAAAGATAAGGTTATGGAGATAGTTGTTGACTCTTTAGCTGACACAAATATTCATTTTGATACTTTTGTAAATGAGTCAGGTCTCTATGAAGACTGGGACAGAGTTATGAAGAAAATGGGCGATAATGTTTATGAAAAAGAGTCAAAACTTTGGATAAAATCAGAATCGAAAGGTGATGACCACGATAGAGTAGTTGTACGTGATGATGGTCGTCCAACATACCTTGCTGGTGATATTGTTTACCATAATCAAAAGTTTGAACGCGGATATGATCACTACATCAATATATGGGGAGCAGACCACCATGGTTATATTCCTCGTGTAAACGCCGCTATAGACTTTTTAGGTTATGACTCAAACAAGCTTGAAGTTCTTTTAGCTCAAATGGTTTCACTTCTTAAAGATGGTGAACCATATAAAATGAGTAAACGTGCTGGTAATGTAATACTTATGAGTGATATAGTTGAAGAGATAGGAAGTGATGCATTGCGTTTTATCTTCGCTTCTAAGAAGTCTGATACTGCCTTAGAGTTTGACCTTGCTGAGTTTAAGAAGCAGGATAGTTCAAACCCTATTTTCTATATTCAGTATGCTCATGCTCGTATTCAGACACTTTTAAGTAAGGCGACTGTTACAAAAGAAGATATTGCAAATGCAAGTCTTAAAAACTTAGGTGAAAGTGCTGACACACTTCTTTTTGATGCACTTTTACTTCCAGAAGTTGTTGAAGATGCCTTTAACTCACGTCAAGTGCAGAAGTTACCTGACTACTTAAAAGCACTTGCAGCATCACTACATAAGTTCTACTACGATGTTCGTATGATTGGAACAGATGATGAAGCAAAACTATTAAAAGTTCTTTTAGTAGTTGCACTAAGTATCAAAACTGGACTCTCTCTTATGGGAATCGAGGCTAAAGATAGAATGGTTAAAGAGGAAGAAGCTTAGAACTTTTTAGCTTAGGATAGTGTTTTAAAACCTCTTTACTTAAATTTTTAGGTATTTGAATTAGTAAAGGGTTTTTACTCTTGTCTAACCATAAAGCTATCTTTTGAATTTCACTTAAACTCATAGAAGTGCACCCAGCAGTTGGTGCATTTAAACTTTTCTTTATATGTAAAAATATACACGAACCTCGTCGATTTTGAGCATTTGTATTATGCTCTACGACTATGCCAAGTCTGTATTGTTCATCTTGGCGTTTCATATATTCAAAACTTTTCTCATCTCCATTTGCTTCAATTATCTGATTATAAAAAGAAGAGTTACTATCGTCTACACATATCAAATTTTCAGATGCATAGAGGTAAGGCATATTATAGAGAGATTTTACCTTGTAGCCATAAATATTACTTAGTTTAAAAACACCAATAGGAGCTTTTTTATCGCCCTCATATTTAATAGGTTCATTACTTCTTTGTTTTAAAATTACTTCGCCAAGACCCCATGCTAAGCCATTTTTACCTATGTTTACATCTATAGTATTAAAAATGAGTTTACCATCTTCATAGCATTCAAGTTTTGCTTTAGAAGTGTTAAAGTCATCTGCAACAACTAAAATTATCTGTTGTGAAGCTATAAGAGTAATTGAAAAACTTATGCTGATTAAGAAACTTTTTATCATAAAGTATGGTACTATTACTAAGATATGAATTTAATTAATTTATGGAAGAGATTATGAGTATTAAAATAAGAAAAGCAAACGCAGACGATTCATCTTTCTTAGCAGAGATGATTTTACTAAGTTCACGCGCTGGAAAAAAGATTGGAATGTTTGATTTAATTTTTGAGACAAGAGACGACAAAGAGATATTAAAATATCTAGACTCTTTAACAAAAACAGCAGCTAAAAATCACTGTCACTATAATAATTTTTTAATAGCTGAAATAGATGGAAAAAAAATAGGTACACTCTGTAGCTATGAACCTCGTATAGCAACTAAAGAGGCTTTTATAGATGCACTTAAAGAAGTCGGCTGTCCTGATGGTGTTTCTAGTAGTCTCGAAGTTGTTTACAAGTGTGATTTTGATTTAAACAAGAGAACTCTAATGTTTGATTTCATGGAAGAAGCTGAAGGCTTTATTGATGTTGGTGTTTTGAAAACTCTTATGCAGAAGTCTCTCTTAACTGCAAGATTAAAGGGTTATAGAATAGCACAAACGATGGTAGAAATTGGTTCATTAGAGTCACTTCTCTTTTACAAAAAACTAGGTTTTAAAGAGATAAAAGAGAAAGAGTGTGAACTTTATAGAGAGAAATTTGGTCGAGCAGGGTTAGTTCTACTGGCTATTGAGTTTTAGGTTTTTTTTATAGAACTCTCTGCACTCTCTCTTTTACCCTCTTTAGCTGCAATTTTCTTTGCACTTTACACAAGAAATGTACTTTTATCTCTTTTCAGTGGTACTTTTTTTGGTATATTTATACTAAATGATTACTCACTATTTACCTCTTTTGAGGCCTTCTTATCACTTTTCTACTCACTTTTAAGTGAAGCATGGATTTTAAAAACTTTAGGTTTTGCTATTTTAGTGGGAAGTATAATTTCACTTTTAGAGAGAAGTGGAGGGGTTGGTGGTTTTGTAGAATATATGTTGGAGAAAAAAGGAGTTGTTAGCTCAACCCGCTCAGCACTAATGCTTAGTTATTTTATAGGTGTGGTAATATTTATAGAGTCCTCGATTACATCGCTAATAGCTGGTGCAGTGGGAAGACCATTTTGTCAAAAATACAGCATACCTCAAGCAAAATTGGCGTTTGTATGTGACTCAACTTCCGCACCAATAAGCTCCCTTTTAGTTCTTAATGGCTGGGGAGCACTCTTACTAGGTTTAATTACAACACAAATTACTTTAGGCAATCTCTCTGGAGATGCTGTTTCAATTTTAATAGACTCTGTACTTTATAATTTTTATGCAATGAGCGCACTGCTAGTAACTTTTTTATATGTGTGGTTTGGTGTAGAGTTAGGGGCGATGAAAAATACGCCATTTGTAAAAACTCCAGTTACAACAACCGATAATACAAAGAGTATGTATCTAATGCTACTCCCTATAACTTTAATGATAGGGAGCCTCTTTTTCTTTTTATATATTACAGGTAATGGAAATATAATGAAAGGGAGTGGCTCTAGTTCTATTTTTTATACTATGCTTGTGACACTCACTTTTACTCTTATTTATTATGTAGGTAGTCGTAACATGACTCTTGGCGTTTGGAGTGAGAGCGCTTATAATGGAGCAAAAAAGCTCTTTCCTATTGCGCTTATTTTATTAGGTGCATTTTCTATTGGGAGTGTTACTTCAGAGTTAAAAACAGGGGAGTATTTAGCCTCATTAGCGAGTGATAATTTAAGTCTCTATTTTTTAGCTGGAGTTATTTTTTTACTTAGTTCTGTGATGGCGTTTGCTACGGGTACATCATGGGGAACTTTTAGTATTATGGTTCCTATAGCAATACCTATGGCTGTTACAATGGATGCTAATGTTGCTCTGTGCATAGGTGCTGTTATATCGGGTGGAATTTTTGGTGATCATAGCTCACCAATATCTGATACAACTATAATATCTTCTATGGCTACAGATTGTGAAATTGTTGAACATGTAAAAACACAACTCCCTTATGCTCTTATAAGTGGTGTTGTGGCGTTTGTACTGTTTATAGCTTTTTCGTTTGTTAATTAGCTTTCTAAGACGGCGTTTATAGAGTATCTCATATCATCGTCTAAGTTCTCCATAGAGCTTAGCATCCATCGTAAGTATCCTGCATCACTTAAGGCAACTTCACGTAGCTCTTTACCTTTATGCTTACCAAATCTAAATGTTTTTACTAAAATTGGAGTTTTAGTTAACTCAACCATTTTTTCAACAGGATTTTCTCCTGGATATTTTGCTTGAACAGCTTCACGAAGTTTACTTAAAAATAGTTTTAGAACTAACACGTCTCCTATTGCATCATGGGCTTTAACAACAATATTTAGTTTTTTAGCCTCTTCATCTTCTTGTTTATATAGTTCTAATTTGTAACGAAAATACTGGAGTCTATGAGCATCTTCATCTTCAAAAATATGCTTTGAAACACGAAGGGTATCTATAACTTTCATTGCAACATTGAAGCCCTCCTTTTTGAGCATACCTAAGTCAAAAGGTGCATTATGAATTATCATATAGTTCTCATCTGAGTTTAGCTCTACTAGGCGTTTATAAGCATCTGTCTGAGTACACTCTAATTTACCTTCAATAAGGTCAGGAGTAATACCATGAACCTCCATTGCTCCAAAACTTATAGGCACATCAGAAGAGCAAAATTCGTTATGAACTTCTATTTCTTTACTTCCAAGTACCATATAACCTAGTTGAATTACTCTGTCATTTTCAGCTGTACCGGTTGTTTCTGTGTCAAGTATTATATATTTTGCCATCTGTTTTTTCCTCTATTTTTTACTTACAAAAGTAACACTAAATTTTTTTGAACTTTCTGGAGCTATTTTTACACTAAATGAGATTAAATTTCCTTGTTTTTTATGAAAGCTCATAGAACTTTTAACAGAAGAGTGTGAATTTAGAGTAAAGGGTATAAGAAGTTCAACTATTTTTGTCTCCTCTGAGCTATTTTGTACTTTATACTCAAGTGTTGAGTTAAATCTATATTTTGTATCATCTCTGTTTAAAAGTTTTGCACTTACTTTTGTGTCAAAGTTTGTACCTATTTTTAGTTTTATTGGTGTTTTCTTCGCTGTGTGATTTATGAATGTTTGACCAAGTAATATTTTCTGGTTTTGAAGTTGTGAGTAACTTCTTATAATCCCTTTTGGTAGTT
>Ga0256826_1000887_pt1 | contig 18680 bp, 19 predicted proteins | sample CV79metaG_FD_185975 | JGI IMG/M metagenome (GOLD analysis project Ga0256826, IMG submission 185975) | Hydrothermal vent microbial communities from East Pacific Rise, Pacific Ocean - CV79 | ecosystem: Environmental > Aquatic > Marine > Hydrothermal vents | place: Pacific Ocean: East Pacific Rise...
AAAAGAAGAAAATTCACAAAGGAATTCAAGGAAGAAGCAATTAAACTTGTCCTTGAGCAAGGTTACCAAATTTCAGAAGCATCCCTGAATCCTGGTATTCATGCAAACTTACTCGGGCGGTGGAAACGTGAATATGAGAATGGAGTAGAAGGTGGTTTTGATAACGGGAGTAGTGTCAGTATGAGAGCAGAGCTTAATCGTCTCCGCAAGGAAAACAAACGTCTGAAAATGGAACGAGAAATTCTAAAAAAGGCGGCAGCCTTCTTCGGAGTCTCGTTCCTCACTTACCTGCGAAAGAATCAGTATGAGATTGCATTTTATAGATTCAGTGAGGAAGGCATATCCCCTGTATTTACTTTGCAAAGTTATGTGTGTCAGCCGCAGTGGTTACTACAGTTGGCGTAACAGAGGCCCGTCAGCCAGAGATCAGGAACGGGAGCGGTTGATCCCCCAGGTAAAAATAATCCATCAGAAATCACGATCGATTTACGGCAAAAGGCGTATTGCCAAAGAACTACAGCCAGAAGGAATCCCTTGCGGAGAACACAAAGCAGGTACTTTGATGAAATTGGCTGGTGTCCAGGCGAAACAAAAGAATAAATTCAAAGCCACGACTGACAGCAAACATAATCTGCCTGTTTCTCCCAATCTCTTGAAGCGAGAATTCACGGTATTGCAGCCAAACATCGCTTGGGTTGGCGATATAACGTTATATATGGACAAAAGAAGGCTGGTTGTGCCTTGCTGTCGTTATAGACCTTTATTCTCGCCGTGTTGTTGGTTGGTCAATTGATAAAAGGATGACCAGACAGTTAGTCATGGATGCTGTCCTTATGGCAATTTGGAGGCGAAAACCTGCCCCAGGGTTAATATTTCATTCAGACAGAGGAAGCCAGTACTGTAGTCATGATTTTCAAGAATTGTTAACAACCCATGGCATACGATCGAGTATGAGTCGAAAAGGAGATTGCTGAGCGTCAACGCTGTTGCTGAAAGCTTCTTTGGAACGCTTAAATCCGAGACTGTGTTTGGGGAGAGATTCAAAACACGTGTACAGGCAAGAAGGCAGCTTATTGATTACATCGAAATGTTCTACAACAGCCAACGTCGTCATTCATATCTCGGATATTTGACTCCGATGGAATTTGAAATAAAACTGATTTTTCAAAAAATAACTTGAAAAAATGTCCACTTTTACTTGACCACGTCACCATACCGTTGATCCGGTATTTTTATGATATGATCCTGTTTACAGGGAGAAGGAAATGTAATAGCGGCAATACTTCAGTGGCCAATGGATTGTTGAAAGTCATGACCGGTGGGATTTTGGAAGACACGCAATCCGAAGGTGGAAAGAGCAGCCAGTAAGTGGTCAAAAATATCTGCTTGAATAGCTTCGTAATTAGCCCAGACCTGATCTTTACTGAACACATAAATCTCAAGGGGTAGCCCGGTTTCTGTGGGAGCAAGCTGGCGGACAAGAAATGTCATATTAGGATGGATATTGGGGTTACGCCGCAGGTACTCCTGCACATATGCACGAAAAATACCGATATTAGTCTGATTGCGTCCATTTATTGCAAGTTTTGTTTCGACCTCATGGCGTGCATTATAGGCTTCCACTTCTTTTTGCCTAGGGCGTAAATAGTTACTCAGAATTGTAATTTTGTTTAACTTTTCAAGTTCCTGTTCGTCCACAAAATGAATAGATGAGATATCAATATTTATGGCACGTTTTATCCTCCTCCCTCCCGATTCACTCATGCCCCGCCAGTTGATAAAAGAGTTTGATATAAGCGCGTAAGTGGGAATAGAGGTCACTGTTTTATCCCAGTTCTGTACCAGCACACAATGAATGGAGATGTCGATAACATCACCATCTGCTCCATATTTATCCATCTGTATCCAATCTCCGATACGTACCATATCTGTTGCAGACAATTGGATGGTGGCGACAAAACCGAGCAGGGTGTCTTTAAAGACCAGGAGGATAACAGCAGTCAGGCCTCCCAGCAGACTGAGCAGTCCCCAGGGGGAACGCCCCGTAAAAATTGCAATAAGGAAAATAACGCAGAAGACGTAGACGATAATGCGGGCTGCATCTGTGTAGCCGCGAATGGTGGCACTGCGTTTTTGAGCAACCTTGATGTAAATGGCGTTGATGGAACTGAGAAGAGCACTGATACTGAGAGTGGTTACAATCACCACAGCGGCTAGAAGCGCCCGGGAGAGAAACAGGGAGATGTCTGAGTTATCAGTTAGAAGAATGTCCTGACAGACGTAGATAACAATTAATGGTGCAAACCAGCTGATTTTATGAAAAAATTTATATTCTATTAACGGGTCATCCCAGTGCAGCGAATTTTTGTGGATTATATTCACAAGTGCCGGCAACAGGGTACGTCGTACAAGCCAGGTGGCGATAAGAGCAATAAGGAGAATAGCTAAAATAATGAGTATATAGGCGCTGATTTCAGCAATGGACTCTTGCAGACCTTGCTGTGTCAGCCACTTTGACAGTGTATTAAAATTCATGATTTTTCCTGCAGAATATATTCATAGTCGCAGTTGAGAAGATCACATTGCAACCAGCCGTTTTGTAGAGGTGATTTCTTTTGTAAAATACATTTACACGCCTCTGCGGCCTGTATAGCAGCAATAAGTGCCACCGTCATGGGCAGAACCGTTGGCACACTGCCTGTTTCCGTGTTCGGATATAAGGTGTCAAGCAGTGGGGATGTTCCGTGATCGATGCCTGTCTGCCCGTACCACTGTTTTACCGCTCCGTGAATAAGAGGAATGGAACAAGCGCGGCAGATTTTAGCTAGCTGTTGTCGATCTTTTACAGAATCCAGCCCGTCGATAACGAGATCAGCTCCTTCCAGGCTGACTTCAGAAAACAGTTGAACATGGAAACTGATAGTTGCCTCAGGATTGATCTTCTGCAATTCGCCGGCCACCACTGCGGCCTTTTCCCGGCCAACGGTTTCTGGAGTGCAGAAAATCTGTCGATTCAGGTTGGAGCTGGTGAAGATATCAGGGTCGGTGAGGATAAGGGAACCGACACCAAGACGAGTAAGAAGCTCTGCACAACGTCCTCCCAGGCCACCACAACCAATTATTGAAACAGTAGCCTGTTGCAGAGCCTTCTGCTCAGCCGGGGCAAGACCGTTGCGGATGGTATGTTCATCCACCACCGATTACCGGAAAAATGGCATAGGTATCACCTTCCTGCAAAATAGTATCGAAATCGCAGTGGCGGGAATTCAGCATCAATACCCCCACTTCCTCCCTGTCAATATCAAGGGAATCCACAACTTCTCCGGCACTTGTACCTTCAGTAAGCTCTCTGTCTTCTTTTATAAAACGTCCTTCACGAAAGAAGGCAAAGAGCTTTAGTTGAACTTGCATTATTTACACTCTCTTAGGAGGCGCTAAAAATTCCAGAAAGTATCGATCTCTTCACCGGTAAAATCCCATACGGCATTGTGCGGGGGAATGGGTTCTGTTGCAAAAAATTCAGGCAGACGATCATCAAGGTTGGTAAAGCCGGCAGCTTTATTGAAAGCATGCTCGGTTTTAAGGATGGACATGCCAAGATTGGTAACATCATCTGTGGTGAGTTCTATACCAAACCGGGCATTTAGCATATCGATGAGTGCAGGCAGACAAGTACCATCATCAAGGGCTGCAAAGGCGATAAAAAGACACATACCGGTGGAATCAATAGCTGCCGTGGCAATCTGCAGGTTTCGGGATAACTCGACCTGCCCTTCCTTGGAAAGCGGATCGGCTGTCCCGCCCACACCAAGTATTTCAGTGGCAATAGTGTAGCCCATGGTATGATCTGCCCCTTGGGTGGAAGTAGCATAAGTGATGCCGATTCCTTTAATGGCACGGGGATCATACGCGGGAATACCCTGATTCTTTACCACGGGAACTCTGGCCACACCGTAGGTTCGTCCCACGTGTCCTGCACCGTTTCCAATGGTTCGTCCAAGAGCTGTCCCTCTGGCTATTTCATCCTTTAGAACACGAATCATTTCTTTGGAATCACCAAAATCAAGGGCACCGCCTTCCATGGCCACAGCAAAAGCCACCGCTGTCTCAATAGAATCGATTCCGATATCATCCATAATGGAATCCATCTCGGCAATGTCATCAAGATTATCCACGGTACAGTCGGCACCCATTGCCCATATTGACTCATACTCCATGCCGGATGTCTTATACTTTCCTTTTATATCATTAAAAATCTGTGAACATTTGATAACACAGCCCTTATGGCAGGCATGTGTGGGCTTTCCGCCTCGCTCGACAATGATATCGTGCATGGTTTCACCGGAAATTTTTTCATGGCCTTCGAATTGCCCCAGACTAAAGTTTTTTGTGGGGAATCCACCAGATTCATTTATGATATTAACCAGAACGTTGCTGCCGTAGGTTCCAAGTGCCTGACTGACAGGATGGTCAACCAGTGCTTTGGTAAATATTTTATTCGCCGCCTTGAATGCATCCTTATCAGCAATATCGACATTGTTGTCGCCGGCATCAAGGGCAATGGATTTGATTTTTTTAGACCCCATAACGGCACCCAGGCCACCACGGCCACAGGAACGGAAATGGGAGTCAGGATCTTTTATGGAAATATTAGCCGCAGACATCAGCATTTCACCGCACTGGCCAATGGTGATAACACCAACAGATTCGGAATTACGTTTTTCAAGGGCTTCGACCACAGCAAAATTTCCTTTGCCGATAAGCTCTTCCTCTTTTTCAATGGTAACCCCTTCTGAGGTTACATGGAGGGAGTACCAGATGTCATCTTTGGGCTGACCTTCAATAATAAGAGCCTTACAACCCATTTTGGCAAGTGCCTGGGCGGAGGTTCCACCGGCATTTGATTCTTTGATAGTTCCGGTGAGGGGACTTTTAGCACCACAGGAAATACGACCGGAGTTTGAAGCTGCTGTACCGGATAACAGCCCCGGGGCAATGACCAGTTTGTTGTTTGGCCCAAGAGGATGGCAGGTGGGTGGCACTTCTGCTGCGATAATGGTTGAGGTGAGTCCTCTTCCACCGTGTCCTGCCCAGTCTGCCGGGATTTCTTCAAGGGAGGTGGTCAGGTCGGTCATGTTTACACGAAAAATTTTGTCAGCCATGGTAAGATCCTCTTTGAAAAGTAATTTTGAGCTAGTTTTTGATCCAATGCAAATAATCTATCATATCACTGGCTGTTCGACAAAGATTCTTTTTATAAATCAACACAGAAAAATGCCTAACACTGTAGCCCATATAGGAATACAGGTTGTCGTTGACAAAAGCCATTGGTAGAGAAGCTCTTTTTCCTGTCAGCCTTCGGTTGTACTGTGTAATTCTGGCCAGTTTGTTCTATTGTCTTGTCATATCGCTGGACGTTTTGGATGATTTGCCGGTCAGTTTTTAAAACTATGTATCGGAGCAGGAATCCGTCCTCCCCAGGCAATAAATCTCCCGGACTTATTCACATTCCGCACTTCCATTATTGGACTCTCCCCAAACAAACCACCAAAACTAACATGATCCCCTGCTTTTTTTCCTGGAACCGGGATAAGTCTTGCCGCTGTAGTTTTATTATTAACCATACCAATCGCCATTTCATCCGCTATAATTGCCGCAATGGTTGCGGCATCAACATCCCCTGGGATTGGAACCATATCCAAACCCACTGAACATACGCAGGTCATTGCTTCAAGTTTTTCGATGGTTAATGCCCCTTTGCCAACTGCATCTGCAAGAACAGCATCTTCCATAACGGGGATAAATGCTCCACTTAGTCCCCCAACTGTCTTTGACGCAAAAATCCCACCTTTTTTTACAGCATCATTTAACATGGCAACTATTGCAGTTGATCCTGGAGCTCCCACATCATCAACACCTAAAAGCTGTAAAATTTCTCCCACTGAATCCCCAATTTTCGGTGTTGGCGCAAGAGACAAATCCACCACTCCAAAATCAACATTCAACTCCTGGGACACCATTCTCCCAATTAACTCACCACACCTGGTAACTCGAAAAGTGATCTGTTTTATTTCCTCTGCGATATCATCAAGTTTTAAATTTCCAGGTTTGCTGCCAACAATAACTCTTTCCAGAGAACGAGCGATTACTCCTGGGCCCGAGACCCCGACATTTAAGACAACATCGGCCTCTTCCACTCCATGTATGGCACCTGCCATAAAGGGATTATCTCCAGGCTGATTACAAAAAACTACAAACCTGGCTGCACCGAAACCTCCCTGATCTGCCGTTTGTACTGCAAGTTTTTTAACTGTCTGCCCCATAAGAGCCACAGCGTCCATATTTATACCTTTTTGACTCGAACCTACATTGATGGATGCACATAGTCTGGTGGTTTTTGCCAGTGCTTCAGGAAGTGCTGCAATTAACGCCCTGTCTGTTTCAGTCATACCTTTTTCCACATGAGCAGTAAACCCACCAAGTATATCGACTCCCACATTTTCTGCGGCGTCATCAAGGCTAATAGCCAAATCAACAAAATCCTCACTCGTAAATCCTGCACCAACATATGCTGCAGGGGTCACCGAAATTCGTTTATTGATCACCGGGATACCAATTTTATCTGCCACCTCATTGCATTTGAAAACAAAATTCTCTGCAGTCTTTGCAATTTTTTCTTCCACCCGTTCACAGGTTTCTGTAGCATTCCCTCTTCTACAGTCCAGCAAATTAATGCCCATGGTTACCGTTCGCACATCCAGATTCTCTTTTTGAACCATCTCTACGGTTTCCATTATTTGATCTGATCGTAGCATTGTCTGTCCTTTGGTCTATGATAACCTACTGTTTTTTCTGCTTTCAAATAAAATGTTTATGAGAAATGTGGGTTGAATGGTGTTTTAATTTCATGAGTTGCTTTAAACACATCATTATGTTGCAGTAATAACTCAAGATCACCCGTCTTTTCAAGTAGATGCGCATCATTGCGTAATTTTTTCATATTCGTTACCAGGCTAAGATCAATCTGAAATATCATAGTGTACTGGTTGTTTTCTCTGGTTGTTGCCAGGTCCAACACATTAATATTTCGGTTGTATAGAAAATCTCCGACAGTTTTTACCAGCCCTTTTCTATTCTCCGCACGAACTGTTAAGATGTATGTTTCGCCAGGCAAATTTTCCTTTTCAATTTCCAGAGCCGCTTCCATTTCTTTTACGGTTACCTCTGGTCTTGTCTCTGACCTGATATGCGAAAAACTAGCAACGATATCTTCGGGAGTAATATTCTCTTCAAATTCTGCAATCAAAATCATCGTAAAATATCCACCCAAAACCGACTGATTAAGATCTGCCAAATCTCCACCAAGATCATAAATAGCCCCACTTATATCTGCTATAATCCCCGGTCTATCTTTTGACATTACTGAAATCACGAACTGTCTTGTCATTCTATCCCCTCATGTTCTGCCAGAGCTTCAATTTCCCACTTGTGGCCATGTTTCTTTCGTTTGAAAACGGTTTGTTTTGCCTCTTTATTCTTCTCTTTCCAGTCTAACAAATAATGGAGTCCCCGAGATTCCTGACGAAGCATAGCTGATTGTATTATTAGTAATGATATCAATGCTATATTGCGCAGTTCCACCATACTTGCTGTGACAAAATAGTCACGATAATGCTGATCAATTTCTTCGTAAATTGCCTCCATTCGTTTTTTGGCAAGTCCCAGCCTTTTTGTTGATCTGACTATCCCGACATAATTCCACATCACCCGTCGTATTGCATCCCAATTATGGTTAATGAGTATTTCTTCGCTAAGATCCCTTGCACTGCCACACTGCCAGCTATCCACCGGGCAGTGATCATTTTTACTAATTTCCTGCCAATTTTCCTTGCAATACCTTGCGGCACAATCTGCAAAAACTACAGCCTCCAGTAAGCTATTCGAAGCCAGCCTATTGCCACCATGCAAACTTGTACAGGCTGTCTCGCCAAGAGCCATTAAGCCCGGGATAGATGTTCTTCCATCTTTGTCTGTTCTCACACCTCCACACATGTAATGTGCTGCTGGAACCACAGGAATTGGATCCTTAGTTAAATCAATCCCTCTCAATAAACACCTTGCATAAATTGTTGGAAAACGATTTTTTAAATAATCGGCATTTCTATGGCTAATATCAAGAAAGACGCAATCCTCACCACTCTCTTTTAATTCTTTATCAATTGCCCTTGCCACAGTATCCCTGGTTGCCAGATCTTTCCTGGAGTCATATTTTTCCATAAACGGCAGGCCTTGACTGTCGACAAGAATTCCCCCTTCTCCCCTGACAGCTTCTGAAATAAGGAAATTTTTTTCCTGTGAATGATAAAGACATGTTGGATGGAACTGCACAAATTCCATATTAGACATCTGTGCCCCTGCTCTAAATGCCATGGCAACGCCATCTCCTGTGGCAATATCCGGGTTTGTTGTATACAGATACACCTTTCCCACGCCACCGCTGCATAAGGCAGTAATTTTTGCCCGAAATGGTTCAACGACATTTCCTTCCATAACATACGCTCCAACACACCTTGTGCCAGATTGGCCTGACGCATCACTATCCACCATAAGGAGATCGACAACTATATGATCTTCCAATACAGTAATGTTCGGATGGGTATCAACTTTAGCCATCAGAGCGCGTTCGATTTCTTTTCCCGTAAGGTCATACGCATGTGCAACCCGTCTGTGACTATGGCCTCCTTCCCGACCCAGGGAATATCCTGACTCCACAGATGTATCCATAACAAACTCCACACCAAGCTTCACCAGATCTGCAACTCTATCAGGGCCCCTACTTACTACAAGACGAACAATTTCCTCATTGCACAACCCATCTCCCGCCTCTAAGGTATCGCGGATATGTGATTCTATACTATCTTCTTCTGTCAGTACTGCTGCGATTCCCCCCTGCGCCAGATTTGTTGCGGTATCAACGCAACTTTTTTTGGTCACGACAATCACTTTCCCCAAAGAAGCACACTTGAGGGCGTAGGACAATCCAGCTATACCACTGCCAATAACAAGAAAATCACTTTCCATCAAAATCTCCAAATTGTTTCACGTGAAACATTATAAACCAGTTGTGTCTGGTTAAAATATCCAAACCGACACTGCACAGTATCATTATTCTGTTTAAAGCATAAAGAACAAACATGAAAGTAATTTTACTAAGAGGAATGAATTAGTCTGCTTCGCGAAATATAACGAATAAAAATGCAAGTTTTACCCAGTTTGCGTAAAAAGATTGAATGGACCTGGAAAATAGAATAGTAAGTATTGTAAGTTTTCAAAAACAGAATTTTTATTTGTGGAGTAGAGTATATGGGAAGGGCAAAGGTTGTTGCTGTGGCAAATCAAAAAGGCGGTGTCGGAAAGACAACTACTGCCGTAAATCTGTCGGCGGCGTTAAGCAGACGCCATAAAAAGGTTCTCCTCGTAGACTCCGATCCTCAGGGAAATGCAAGTTCAGGGGTAGGGATATATCCCGGAGATTATACGATTCATCTTTACAGTTGTTATACGAAGGAAATTCCTCTTAAGGATGCTTTGCTTTTTCCACAAAAAAGCAAAAAACTTGGTCTCATCCCCTCATCCATTGATTTGGTAGCAGCTGAAATGGAACTTTTTCAGTTCGAAAATAGAGAGTATGTGCTCAAAGAATTGTTGAACCCGCTAGTGGAGGAGTTTGATTTTATCATTATTGACTGTCCTCCTTCTCTAGGCCTGCTCACCGTAAACAGTTTAACTGCGGCGGACTCTGTTTTAATCCCAATGCAGTGCGAATATTTTGCCATGGAAGGTCTCGCTCAACTGGTAAACACAATTCGTTCAGTTAAGAAATCCCTGAATTTGTCCCTTTTTGTAGAGGGTCTACTATTAACCATGTTTGACAAACGAAACCGTTTGACCTTTCAGGTTGAAGAACAAATCAAAAAACATTTTGGTAGCCAGGTCTTTAAAACTGTGATACCCAGAAATGTTCGCTTAAGCGAATGTCCAAGTCATGGGCAGACCGTTATCGATTACGATATCAAGTCCACCGGAGCCAAGGCATATATAAATTTTGGCAATGAATTCTTACGCAAGCAAAATCAGGAGAAGAAAACAAGTGGCAATTAAAAAAGGACTCGGCAGAGGAGTTGACCTCCTCTTTAATCAGGAAGAAGAGGAACAGTTCTTCCCCTGCGATATTGAAAAAATCATACCAAACCAATTTCAACCGCGGTCCCATTTTGATGAAGAAAGCCTTGCAGAACTGGCAAATTCCATTAAAGAACGAGGTATTATACAACCGCTCATTGTCACATCGAATAGTAACGATACCTATGGTCTGATAGCTGGCGAAAGACGCCTTAGAGCGTCAAAGATGATTGGCCTGGCAACGGTCCCTGTGGTAATTCGCGAGGTGAGTGGAGATGATGAATTACTCGAACTGGCATTGATTGAAAATATCCAGCGAACAGATCTAAATCCCATTGAAGAAGCAGAAGCATATGATAAAATGATTAAAGTTTTTTCGTATACACAGGAACAGGCAGCAGCAAAGGTAGGAAAAAAACGATCAACCATTACAAATCGCCTGCGACTTCTTCAACTACCTGATTATATAAAAGATGACATAGCAAAAAAACGATTAACAGAAGGTCACTCAAGAGCCATATTACGATTATTAGATAATGCGTCTGCAATGCGCTCAGCCAGAGATCAGATCATCGCCAAAAAACTTTCTGTCCGTCAGGCTGAAAAGTTAACTTCTAAGATGAAACTGCAGGGTATATCAGTACAAAGTAGTTCTGTGATGCGCAACGACAACACAATTCCTCAATCTTTCTCACAAAGTCTGGTGAATATGATAACCAATCGACTTCACTCCAAGGTACAACTCATCCAAAATGGAAGTCGCGGTAAAATCGAAATTGAATATTATTCGTTGGATGATCTGGAAAGGGTCATCGCTTTAATTGCAGGGGAAAAGTAATGGCTCTTATGCAAATAACTATGATTCCATTGGGCAGGGGAGTCGGAGTGGGGGAGTATATTGCTGAAATTCAACGTAAATTAATGGTTGAAAATGTTACTTTCAAGTTAACCGACATGGCTACACTGATTGAAGGAGAAGCGAAAGATCTTTTTACAATAGTGGAGGCAATTTACGAAATCCCATTTGACAACGGAGCAGTTCGTGTTGTCACAAACATTAGCATTGATGATAGAAGAGATAAGCAGGTACATATAGGAGACAAGACCCGTTCTGTTGAGAAAAGATTGTTAAAATAATCTCCATATGTGTTATTCTCTTATTCAAAACTTGAACTAGCAATGAGATAGATACTATCTACTTTAAATTCAATTATTTATCAGTGAACACACTCCTTAAATTAAAAATATAGTAATACAAATTCAATGCAGACTAGAATCTCAAAAAATACTGTTTTTATTCTTCTCCTCTTCATAAGTTTCTTGTTTTCCTCAACAGCCCTGGCAAAAATGGGAAGTGTAAAGGGAGAAAAAGTACAGCTCCGATCAGGCCCAGGAACGAAATATTCGTCGAAATGGGAATACGGTGAAGGCTTTCCTTTAAAAGTATTAACCCGCAAAGGTAAGTGGGTCAAAGTAAAGGATTTTGAAAATGACACCGGCTGGATATATGGCAAATATATCACTTCTACTCCCCATATGATAGTGAAGGTAAACAAAGGAAAGAAAAAGAAAATCAACATTCGTAGTGGACCTGGCACCAAAAATAAAATTGTGGGTAAGGCATATTACGGTGTTGTTTTTAAAACAGTTCTGCAAAAGAAGGGATGGGTACAGGTAAGACATGAGTCGGGGTTGAGCGGGTGGATTAAAAGATCACTTCTTTGGGGTTTTTAATATCTGGCTGTCGTGTCCGGTTAGAAAATTGCAGGACAATGCTCCAGAAGGTAACCCCAAAACCCTCTTCAAAATCCCTAACCGGACATTACTGATTATTTGGAGGATTTCAGTCCTCTGAACCATATAAAGGTGGTTTAATAATTGGCATTTTTGTCCCAAACGGAGGTGCGATTATAATTTTTCCGCAGGCATAGATTCGATATTTCGAGGATACATCTTTTCAAGATAGCCTAAAGAATAATATAGTCCTGTGGTAATCAATAAAAGATATGGTAAAGAGAAAAAAAACAAACTAATCGAGAAGATACAACAGGAAGGAACGACAAATAAGTCTGGCGGAGAGGGAGGGATTCGAACCCTCGGTAGGGTATAACCCCCACATTCGCTTAGCAGGCGAACACCTTCAGCCACTCGGTCACCTCTCCAAGACTGGCGGAGGAAGTAGGATTCGAACCCACGGTACTTTCGTACAACGGTTTTCAAGACCGCCGCCTTAAACCACTCGGCCATTCCTCCAGTCGAGCTTCTTTTACCACTAGAAGTACAATGTGTCAACAAATTGAGCAGACGAGTAAGATTGATTTTTTATAGTATATGGACAAAACTGGTAAATAACATAATTGGGAGTATATTGTATGATTTTTTTTTGCAATCAAAGTAAATGTGTACAAAACTAGCCTGAAAAATACGATCGTAAATCTAATTTGACCAAACAGCTTATAATGCCCTCCCCGAATAATTTAACAATTGAACAACTTGAAGACCTGCATTGTCTTTATGAGATAACGAAAAATCTTGCGTCCTCTACGGATTTGAAAGAATGTCTTGAGGGTACCATGGCAACCATCGGTTCCATGAAAAACATGAAAAACGGAACTGTTACCATCGTTAATCCAATGACTGGTAACCTGGAGATTGAAGTTGCACATAATATAAATGCAGAGGGAAGGAAGCGTGGCAAATATCGAATTGGAGAAGGAATTACCGGCCAGGTGGTAGCCTCTGGTGAGCCAATAATTGTACCTCATATCGCGGATGAGCCAAAATTTCTAAATAAAACCAGAGCAAGAGGCGACTTAAGCAATCAAATGCGCTCCTTTCTCTGCGTACCAATCCGGAATGGTAAACATGTTATAGGCGCATTATCCATTGACCGATTTTACGAAGATGGTATTTCCTGGCAGGCGGATGAAGATTTACGGTTTTTAACTATTCTCAGTAGTTTAATTGCTCAAACCACCAAAAGAATTCAGACAGTAAATCGGGAACAGGACGAATTACGGGTTGAAAATCTCAAACTGAAAAGGGAACTCTCTGAAAAAAACAAAATCAATGATATCCAGGGAAACTCCAGCCGCATGCAGGAAGTGTATGAAATGATCCACAGGGTTATGGATTCAACAGCTACTGTATTGTTACGGGGAGAATCAGGAACTGGAAAAACACTGGTTGCCAAGGCGTTACACTATAATTCCAAACGCTCTGCAAAACCATTTATAGTTGTAAACTGCTCAGCACTTCCGGAAACCCTTCTCGAAAGTGAGCTGTTTGGTCACGAAAAAGGAGCCTTTACTGGAGCAAACGAACGAAAAAAGGGTCGATTTGAGGAGGCGGAAGGGGGGACACTTTTTCTCGACGAAATTGGAGAAATCAGTCATGCTGTGCAGGTAAAGTTACTGAGCGTAGTCCAGGAACGAACCTTTCAGCGCCTGGGCTCTGCTCAACCAATCTCTTGTAACGTTCGCCTGGTCGCTGCTACGAACCGGGATCTCGAAAAAGCGGTAAGTGAAAAAACGTTTCGGGAAGACCTTTATTACAGACTAAATGTTTTCCCTGTATATATGCCGCCTTTGCGAGAAAGACGAACAGACATTCTTCTTCTGGCAGAATTTTTCCTCGAGAAGTATGCAAAAGAAAATGGAAAAAATATTAAACGAATATCCACCGCATCAATCGATATGCTCATCCAATACCATTGGCCCGGAAATGTTCGTGAGCTGCAAAATTGTATGGAACGGGCTACACTCATATGCGATTCAGACACCATAAAAGGGAACCACTTACCCCCGACACTACAGACATTGGATTCAATTAATTCTCATAAAAATCCTTTATCAATGTCAGCAGCAGTTGAAAATTTTGAAAAAGATCTCATCATTGAGGGGTTGAAAAAACATTCCGGCAACCAGACCAAAACGGCAAAGTACCTTGATACGAGCCTTAGGATTATTAATTATAAAATTCATCAATACAATATTGATCCGAAGAAATTTAAGATAAGGAAATTATGAAATTACTGCTTCACGTCTGCTGTGCGCCATGCTCCACGTATACATTGGATAAACTACGTAAAGATGCTATTGATGTTTCAGCCTATTTTTATAATCCCAATATTCATCCTTACAGGGAATTTAAAAAGCGCCTGCATACATTGGTCGAGTTCGCTGAGCGCAACAGCTTGCCCCTTGTTGTTGAGCGGGAATATGGCCTGACTGAATATTTACGAAAAGTAGTCTTCCACGAAAATGAGCGCTGCCCTATATGTTATGATATGCGCCTTAAAAAAACGGCTCAGCAGGCTGCAGGAACAGGCGCTGATGCGTTTTCTTCGACACTTCTTTATTCCAGATATCAAAACCATGCGCTTATTACTCAAATTGGAAAACAGTTGGCAAAAAAATATGGCATTGAATTTTATTACGAGGACTTCAGGGAAGGGTGGCAGGAAGGAATTGACAAGGCCTTAGAGATGGATCTGTATAGACAATCCTATTGTGGCTGTATATATAGTGAACAGGAACGATACGACAAAAAATTACAAAAAAAATTGCGAAAAGCACAGAAACAGAAATGACGAGGAAAAACGATGGTTGATATACTTGTACTTGCCACAAATAATAAAAATAAAGTAAAAGAATTTCAGGAAATGCTCAGTGATTTCCCGGTTGAAATTAAAGCATTGAGCGATTTTGGCCCCATCCCTGAATGTATCGAAGACGGTGAGACTTTTGACGACAATGCATATAAAAAAGCTCACCATACAGCACGTATTCTCGGACTTCCTGCCATTGCCGATGATTCTGGACTGGTAGTGGAGGCTTTGAATGGAGCCCCCGGTGTCTACTCCGCACGATATGCCGGAGAATCTGCAACTGATGAGGAAAACTGCACAAAACTGCTGCATCAACTGCAAGGCAAGACAAACAGAAAGGCAGCCTTTCAGTGTGTGCTTTCTATTGCCGTCCCATCCGGCCCCGCCCTTACTTACGAAGGCAGCTGTGAGGGAGTAATCCTTGAAGAGAAACGTGGTGAATCAGGCTTTGGTTATGATCCTATTTTCTATTTCGAAGAATTTGGGAAAACTTTTGCAGAGTGTAATGCTGAGGAAAAAAACAGGGTGAGTCATCGCGGTAAAGCTTTAGCAGAATTTCGGGAAGAATTTGATAAGGTAGTGACCTGGCTTAACCAGCGTCTGATAGAAGAAAAACCTCCCAAAGCTGATCATAGTCAATTTGAGCACGACGACTGGTCAAAGTGAAGTGATAAAAAGACAAGTAAGATTGTGCAAGGTATTGAGGATCGAGTCCCTAATGAGAAAAATATTATCGAAGAAAGACAAGAAGCTTGTTGGCTCTAGTGTGATTCAACTTGAACATCATATTTGTACGATGTACCCGTACAGTTCTTGGGCTGATATAAAGTGTTTCTCCAATTTCATTCGGGGTCATACATTGCGATAACAATTTGGCTATTTCATATTCACGTCGGGAGAGACTGGAGAGTCCATACTCACCTCTTCCCCCGGATAACAACTGGTACGCAATGGTTGCTGGAATATTGTTACTGATGAAAATTCTGCCCAGTTGTACCTTATTTGCAGCATCAATAAGGTCAGGAACTTCATCAACTTTGAATACATGGCCTTTTACTCCGGCCTTGAATGCACGAAAATAGTTAGGAATCAGTTTCTGGTGATTCCTAATCATTTTGGCAAATTTTTTAAGTTCTGGAAGGCTTCGGTGAAGCATAACATCCTTTGTCCATTCATTCATGAATTTGTTGGCCCAGGTAACACTCTTGTAAGGCCAGAGGTGATCAAAATCCTCTTTAAACAAATACGCTTTTACAGTACGAAATTTCAGATCTAGAAGGTTACCCAATCGAGCCCGGGGTTTTCCCCATAACCGATTCTTCTTTTTCAGGAAGATCCATCGGTATTTTTTAAGATACGCTGGCTCCCCGGCAGCTTTGAGCTTTTTCACCTCGAAACGTCTGACATTATCGACTGCCTTATTCAGATGCCCGACAATGGGCGGGCGAAGTCCTAAACCTGTACGGTGAGCCATCACTAAAATGACCGAAAACGAGGGGATTCCATCCCAGTTTCGGGATATTTTTCAAAACGCTTATTTGCCTTATAGTGATCCCGAAACCCTGAAAAGTTTTCTTAAAATCATTGATGATTTTGAATATGACCATTCTGAACGCCTGGGCGATGCTTTTGAATAGATACTTTTTGTCTTAGGATCACAAAGTACACCGTTTTTTGTATTGTTAAAAGTTTTCAGTGTGCAGTAAATGAAAACTCAGACCAGCAACTGTCCACTTTTGCTATATCTTACTGTAAGTACGCACAGGCCACGAATACAAATGCTACAATTTGACGAGGTTTGTAGTTACTATTCTAAGGATAAAATTTTACAAATATCGAAAAGCAGGGGGAGGATGCATTCCTGGAAAGGCTCATGAAGGGTGTAAAACAGTTCCAGGTATTTCATTTGTAGTGTATAATGGCAGTTTGGAAGAGGTGGTCGTTTGTAATGATAAGTAGCAAATTTATTGTATCAGTAGTTTTTGTACATCTTACTATCATTTATGAGGAGGGTCGGTATGGCTAAGAAAATACAAACAATATGTGTACATTCTGCGAAAGATTTCAAAAAACAGGGGAAGATCATTTTTAAACTGGCAGAAAAACAGGGGCTTAATGCCATAACGAACAGAGTTTCACTTTTTATTGATGGAAAGCCCTGTCGACGCTGGTGGTTTGCCGACAAAAAATCGAAGGTACTTCTTTCCGTTGAGTATGGTTTGATTGACAGAGAAGCCATCAACTTTTTGACAAATGAAATGACCGATTAAGCTTTTTTCCTTTTTACCCGGAATGGTGCTATAAGAAGGCTCGGCAAACTCTTCAGGTGTCGGGCTTTCATTTTTAACAGAAGTTGGCAACGCAAATAGATTTCAGCCTTTGAAAAGAATGAAAATAAGAAAACCAGATCCTGAAAAGATTAATAAAGTTTATGCCCTGCTCAAACAGTCGTTTCCCAGCGGTACATATGAAAGGCGATTGGTGGAGCAATTGCATCAACAGGAAAGAGTTCTTCATGAGTGGGTGTGTATTCATGTTAATAAAGTAATTGCCTATATTGCGTTTTCAAATGCCTATAATGGCGATGCTGTTTGCGGGTTGCATCTGGCGCCTTTTGCGGTAAAGCCGGAGTATCAGAATCGGGGAGTAGGGAGTGAACTCGTGCGTTTTGCTTTGAGGCAGAAAAGTATTCAGGAAAAGACGTTATACGTTCTTGGCGAAGGCGGATTTTATCAGCAATTTGGCTTTGTACCCTGTTCTGTGTCAATTTGCCCCTTTGACAAGGGGAACCTTCACTTCTTCAGCATTCGCAACACTTTGGAACAATCCTTCACGGTTTCCTACGAACCAGAGTTTTATTGAATTCTTGCCCCCTCCCGGTATCTTTTTTTGATCATTAATGTCATGGGTTTTAGGGAAAGCACTAGAAGAATGAAGACTGCTGTCAATGACACCGATTCAGGGAGAATATCACTATTTGGGCTGACAACAGCCACCACTGAAATTCCAAGTGAAAAATAGATAAAGTCCAGCAGAAAGCCACAGAGAACAGCAAAAAAAGCTATTGTCACCAGGTAAACAGTTGTCGCTTTTCTGCCAAGGATTCCAAGCAGTACTGAAAGTGAGGTAATGTTGGTGGCAGGACCTACCAGTAAAAAGACAAGAGCCGTTCCGGGGCTTACGCCTTTTACTATAAAAGCAGCGGCTATTGGTGTGGATGCCGTGGCACAAATATATAGTGGGATTCCCAGGCAGAGCATTAACAGCATGGAGTGTAAACCGCCGCCAAGGTAAGTACTAATTGCTTCATCAGGGATCATCACCGTAATTATTCCAGCAGCCAGAAGTCCTACAAAGAACCATCCCGCAAGATCTCCCCAGATATCTGTTGCTGCGTACTGCAGACCTTCCTTGAACCGGCCGAAAAGTCCTTTTCCTGTATGTGGCTCTGGGGATGAACAGCTTCCCGGGCAATCGCAGGATGATTTTACAGGAGTTATTTGCTGTCCCCCCTCACTTGTGTCAGAAGGAAGAAACAGATTGATTCCAATTCCTGCTGCCATGGCTGCAAAAAAGGCGGAAACTGGTCGTGCTACGGTCATGAGGGGGTCGAGCAGTGCGTAGGTAATTGAAATTGAATCTACACCGGATTCTGGGGTAGAAATGAGAAATGCGGCGGTAGCGCCCTTGTTCGCACCCTGTTTTCTTATGGATGCGGCAGCCGGCAAAACCCCGCAGGAGCAAAGTGGAATGGGAATGCCTAAAACTGAAGCCTTGATTACGGAACTAAAACGTCCTTTGCCAAGATGTCCGGCCACATATTCAGCGGAGAGGAATACTTTAAGCAGTCCCCCGATAAGTAAGCCAAAAAGCATATAGGGTGCGGATT
>Ga0256826_1000888_pt1 | contig 18677 bp, 20 predicted proteins | sample CV79metaG_FD_185975 | JGI IMG/M metagenome (GOLD analysis project Ga0256826, IMG submission 185975) | Hydrothermal vent microbial communities from East Pacific Rise, Pacific Ocean - CV79 | ecosystem: Environmental > Aquatic > Marine > Hydrothermal vents | place: Pacific Ocean: East Pacific Rise...
CATTTATTCTGCTTTTATATCTTTCTTTTTCTTCACTAATGGCTTAAAGTTGGTACACACTTTTTTCTCTTTGTCCTCTTTAATATTGTTTAAAATCCCCTTGCCAATCCCTTTAACATTGAGTAACTCCTCCAAGCTACTTAGCTCATGGCTTTTTCTGTAACTTATAATCGCTTCTACCCTTTTGACACCCAAACCTTTAATGCAACCCAACTTCTCTTTCTTAACTGTTTGAACCATACTAACACTCATCGCAAGGGAAAAAGATGAACAAATCATCGACACTAAAACTATTTTTCTAAACATAAACTCTCCTTTTCATACGCAGAAATTAAACCAATGATTTCATCAGAAATCTTTTTAATATCTCTTTCTCTCTCTTTTTCATCAATTAAATCAAAAATATTTTGATGGTTAAAATCTTTAAAGTTCAAACGTTTGTTCGGGTATCGCCAATAAACGGTGTTAGAGACTTCATTCCACTCTACATCCAAACCATTTAAAACTTCCCTTTGCTCTTCAGAGATATCCTCTTCCTCTAAAAATTCAAAACCGTAATAGATATTTTTTCGTAACTCAATAAAAAAACTTAAATTCTCATCAACTTGATACTTGACACCATAATCTTTGATATTTTTTTGCTGTTTATAGTAGCGTCGAATGCTACTTTTTAACCCTTTACTGTTGTTGTTTGTATTGTAAAAAGTAAACGCATAATGGGGAAATAAATTTGACAATAAGGTCTGCCAAAAATTAAACTGAACTTCTATTTTTGCTTCAGCAATAGATGATTCCATATCGAGTATGGTTTTTAAATTGTTCTCTCTTAAAAGTAAATTTTTCATATCCATGGTAAAACCTTTATCTGTGACTTGATGGGTTAACTCTTTAACCAAATGTAAATACTGAACCAAGGTCTCCCTTAAAGGGGCAATCGTCTCAACCTCATCAATACACTTCTCTAACCAAGCAGTAATCTCTTCTTTATAGGAGATACAAAGCACTTTATCGCGTACCTTTTTCTCTAAGGGTTGTTGTCCAAAAAGGCTTAAGTAAATCAGGTGGATATTTGACTTTTTATAACCCTCCCCTTTAACTTTTTTCCAATAACGGCTGAGTTGAGAAGAGTGGTCTTGGGTATGGATTTTATTTTCAATAATAATGGCATTATCAGAGGATTGCAAAAGAATATCAATGTTGTGTTTCTCTCTAAAAATTTCGATTCTATCGTTAGGGGTATCAAGGAGTAACTCTTTTAAAAACAGATCTAAAAAAAGTCTACCTTGATGGTGAGAACCTTTCGGATTGAGTAACTCATAAATAAACTTGGTATGTAGATTAACCTCATCACCTGATTTTAAAAGCAATGTAAAAATATTGAAAGCATGAGCCTCATTTTGATTGAGGGCATCATACTTACTTTGTAGCAGTGCTATCTCTTTAAATAAAATTTCTAACTTTCCCATATATGGCTCTCTTTATATTTAATTAGAAGCATTTTACAAAAGCAAAGCCTAGATAAAACTTAAAAATTAATTAAAAATAAAAACTATATTTAAACCCCTTGTGTCGTATCAAATACCCTTATGTGCAACCTATCGCTATAGTTAAAGCCATGCTTCATACAAAACTCAAAAACAGCCCTATCGTTGTGCCAAATATTGGCTCGACTCTCACCCACTGGCATACAGTAGATATTGGGCTTCTCAAAAACAGAACATATCTCGTCTATCTCATCAAGAGCTGTTGTCTCTGTTAACTTTTTGTCAATAGTGAACTTAAAAAAACTATCATAGGAATCGTTCACTATGTTTGCAATCGCTTGTGGTTTAATACGTCGATGTTTCGGCTCACCAGAGTTAGCCAATTTAATAGACAAAGCAAAAATGGTCTTTTTATAAATAGGATAAGCTTCAAAATCAATCTCCACCGTCCCATTGGTCTCAAAAGTGACACGAACCCCCTGCTCTACAAGCCACGTTATCACAGCATAAAAAGCCTCATCTCTATGGTACATCAAAGGCTCACCACCTGTAATAACTATTTGAGGTAAGTAACCTATTTTTTTAAACTCTTGGTCTAAGTGGGCTATTAACTCCAAAGCATCAGTAACTTTTTGCCAAGAGGAAGCAAAGTGCGAATCAACAGCAAAATAGGTATCACACCCCATCTGCTCCACACCATTGACACTATAACTCGCCCCAAACCCTTTACAAGAAAGGTTACACCCCCCTGTGCGTAAAAAGTACGACGGAATTCCTGCATATTTACCCTCTCCTTGAATGGAGAAGAACTGTTCGGTTAGGTAGAACATATTATTTTTCCTTAATGGGGAAATGGTTAATTTCCCCTTTGTATTTATTCAGCTTTTAACCATTTTAATCAAACAACAGTCAAACAAATTTTTTCTCTATAAAGCCATAAAATAGGCATCTTGATATTTAAAACTATCAAAAAATCAAAATTGATGAAGCAACGCTGAAGCAAATTATACTTATTTTGCCCATTAATTAATTTCAAATATAACGAAACTGAAGCCGTCGATTCCACATATGCAAGTTGACATTTTCGGAATTAGAGTGTTTTCCTTAAAGGGATTTACTTTGGTCTCATCCGAATGCATATAATATTGGTTCATTACTTATCTCAAGAAATAAAAGGAAACCCATCCTAGCGACAGCCCTTCGCACTTTCTTTTTTTTGGTTACTTTTCTTTCTTTCGTTGCGAGACAAAGAAAAAAAAGTGACAGGGAGAATCAATTAAGCCTTTCGGTGAAGATATAATTTTATGCAAATTTGGTTTCGTGGTGCGTTGGAAAACGCACCCTACAGCACTTCCCATCGTCCACCCTTTTTAGCTCCAACTCTACTCAAAATACCCTCTTTTTTCAGCTTCTGAATCTGCCACTCAACCCCTTTGGGTGTAATCTCTAAAACCTCTGATAACTCTTGTGTTGTAATGGTAGCATCTTCTTTTATCAAGTCTATAATCTTTTCCCTAGTTTTTCTATCACTCAACCTCTTATTAGGATAATTAGACGCAAACTCCACCATCAACCCATTCAAAAACTTAAATTTAGGCACAGTTCCATTATAAGCTTTTGAGAGTTCTATCACCGTATTGACCCCTCGCCCCCAAGATTCAATATATCCTGCTCTAAAAAAAGTACTGGCAATTTCAGGGTTAAATGGTTCAGAAGAGTGTTCCTCTAAAAGTGTCTCTATCGTCCAATTTTCAGGTAGAGAGCCAACATTTGATATTCTTATTTTATCATGATAGACACGAATCTGTATGGGAATATTTCGACTATAATCACTATGAACTATCGCATTATGCACTATCTCACGCAGAGCATCTGTATCATAATCATAGCGTTCTATTCTGCTAATCCCTTCATAGGAGATAAGAGCTTTCATATATTTAGTTAGGAGTAAATCCATGGTTTTCTCTACTTGATTAAAGAGATTTTTATGTAAGTTTGATTTCATGGTGGAGAAAATCCACCCTACAAGTCCTCAAAAACTACAATCTTCCCCTCCTTTCCCAACCCATACAAAACCCTAAAAACCTCCCTCTCATCACTCAATCCCTCCCCATTCATCTCATAAAGCTTACCATTGGGAAAGATAGAAATATCTAAAGTTTTCTCTCCTTGTTTAAGTTGAGTTATCTTTTTGTGTACAAAGTTATCTTTGAGGTAGTCTTTAAAAAACTCTATGCTTGATAGATAAACCTCCTTTTGCATCTCTTCACTGTTTTCTCTAAAAACATAAAGCTCTTTTCTATTTTCATGCAAATATTCCCATAATTTTTGAGCCTCTTTTTTGTCTATCTGTTCATTCTCTTCATCTGCGTAATAGAGATAACCTTTTGAGCTACATTTTAATGGTCGTTTCTCTTTGGTATAATGTAAGAGTTGGTTTACATAGAGTTCTCTTATAGTTTGAATAAAAGCTTGTAGGTCATTGTTGTTTTTTCTTATGATGTAGGTTACCTCTACCACTTTTCTAGCTAATTTTTTTTCACTTAATTCAACTTCTAAATCTGTAAATTTATTTATATCTATCTCAGCTTTTTGGAGTACAGAGACTTTAAATTTATTATATCTAGTTTTATGACTATCAGGAACTACCAACATATCTTGAAGCTCTTTTACATTAAATGTTCGTTTTCCTATCTTGGCATACTCTTTTAAAAGTAGATAGATTCGTTTTGAGTAGCTTGAACGCATGGGTAGAATCATTCTTAAATCACTAATTACAAATCTCTCTTTTATCTCTAATAGATAAGGTTTTAGAGCTTTATCAAATCGACAAGTAATAACCCCATTGTTGTATTCAAAATAGGAAAACCAATTAAACATTCTCCATTGATTTTTGGATATTTCAATTTTCAACGATTTAGAAAAAAGCTTCTCTACAGAGTCTTGAACCTGTTGTGAGTTTAATTTTCTAGAGTATTTTTGTGATAAATCATCTATATCAAAAACATAATCTTTGAAATCTTTATCCTCTTTTGTAATAACTGTTAATAGCGTTAAAATTAAATCAACTTCGCCTCTTGTCAATGTATATTTTGCATTAATCAAAAAATGAGATTGACGACCATAATTCTGTTTTGTTAAACCAGTTTCCATTTTTTTAAACCTATATAATATTAATTAACATATTGTACCATAACAAAAATAAATATTACACCATGGTGCTTTAGTTGGGTGTATTTAACTTATAAAACGGTGCATTTAAAAGAGTCAAATATAAAAATTTGATGCGATTATTGAAAATATCAATAGTAAAAACTGTAAAACATGCTCTTTTAGCACTAAAAACAGCTACTACTCCATTAATTTTACTGTGGTGTTTTAAAATTATAAAACGGTGCATTTGACTTATAAAAGGGTGTATTTAACTTATACAATGGTGTTTTAAACCTTTGCCATCCCCAAAAATGTAGGGCTTAAAGCACCTCTACAGCTTTTATAGCTTTTTTATTTAAAGAAGCTAAACTTCAAACATAAACGAACTATTCTCTATATTCAATCAAAAACTCACTCAAAGGTAAAACCTCAAAATCAATCTCCACTGTCCCATTTGAAACTCTTGGTCTAAGTGGGCTATTAACTCCGAAGCATCAGTAACTTTTTGCCAAGAGGAGGTAAAGTGAGAATCAACAGCAAAACAGGTATCACACCCCCATTTACTCCATTGACACTATAACTCGCTCCAAACCCTTTACAAGAGAGATTACACCCCCCTGTCCGTAAAAAGTACGACGGAATCCCTGCATATTTACCCTCTCCTTGAATGGAGGAGAACTGTTCGGTTAGGTAGAACATTTTATTTTTCCTTGATTAGTTGTTGGATTTCAACTGTATATTCATTTGAAGTTGTATAAAATTAGCGTTTGATATATCGAATAGCAGTAGAACTAAAAATATTTAGTTTTGATTTTTCGTTCCAAATACAACTATTATCTTGTGATATTAGAATACCAAAAACCTGTATTTTTTGTTTTTCATGTAATAAATTTAAAAGTAGATAGACCCAACTTAAAGAGTTAGAGAACTTTCCTAGAACTTTTGATTGATTACTGACATTTCCACTTTTCAATTCAATCATAATGATATTTAAAATATCACCATCTGTCTGTTCAATAATTACTTTTTCTACTTTTTTCCCTTCAGGATTCAAAAGCTTTGATTCAGTATTAATTGTCCAATATTTAGACTTTTTATTTAAAGATGTTAATAGAACTTTCTCTAATCTTGCACCTTTATCCGTCTCATAAATTTCAATTGTATCATCAATAATCTCCTCTACAATAGATTCCTCTTTTAAAAACTCAAAAATATTTAGTTTGTTCAGCTCATGAATCATACTTATCTAGCTCTTCCATAATATAATCAAACTGTCTATTTTGTAGCTCTTCTACCTCTGTAAATGTACCAAAATGAATATCTGAATTATTATCTCTTTTATATGAGACAATGGTTTTTCCATTAAAAGCATAGATACCTATATCATTACTCTTTAAATCTATATCCAAATTCATATCAAGTCCATTTTCATCTATAAACTCTTGCATATTCTCTTTTTTATCTTTTAAATCAAAAAGATGTAAGTAGTTAATAAGTGATTTGGCAAGAGTTGAACTGTGGGTAGCTATTAGTAATTTATTGTCACTTGCAAAATCTAGGAGTAGTTCCATTATTTTTATCTTTTTTGATGGATGCAGATTCATCTCAGGTTCATCCAAAAGTAAAAAACTTTCTTTATCTTCATACCAATACTTAAAGTACAGATAAAGCATTGAGAGTTGATTTACCATTGATGAGCTTAGATACATAGATATATTTTCACCTGATTTATGATGATATGATATATCAGCCATTCCTATCTCTTCTGCTCTATCTACAGATATATTACCTTCAATAACATTAGATAAAATCTCTAAATAGCTATTTTTTTCTTCTACTGGTTTATCTAACCTAAAAATAAGTTTTTTAATTAATTCATCTACAGGTTGAGTATAAGAGGGTGCATAAAAACTTTTATTTTTACTGTTTATTTTATCAAAATTTTCAAACATATTATCTTTAAAGTTTTTCTCTGTATTAAAGATATATTTATAAAACGATGGTAAAAAAAGTCTTGTAGAAGGGAGAAAAACACTATTTAAATATTTTTTTGATTGAAGCTCTTCTAATGTAAACTCTATTTTAAAATCAATATCTATTTCTCTTTTAAAAATAGATTTAATCGTATATTTTTTTAAATAAGTTACAAAATCAAAAGCAATATTTTCTAAATTATCATGAGAAATATCAGTAGAATTTAGATTAGAAATATACTCTTTTTCAACATTATAAATTCCCCAAATTAACTGAGACAGATAAGTTTTCCCACTATTATTCTTCCCCACAAATAGAATAACCTTTTTAGACAAATCTATCTCACAAGGTTGCGTTATCGGTGGGAATTTATTTATAATTAGTTTCATTATTTGCTCCTCATATTATTATAGCAAAAAATTACTCTTAAGCCTTTCGGCAGAAATATAATTTTATGCAAATTCAATTTTGATGATGCGTTGGAAAACGCACCCTACGCATCACCCACCAGTCTCATAAAAAGCTCTCGTCGAAAGCTCTTTCTCTTCATTTGGATTGTCTTCACTCCAACGGTTCTCTTTTGGTTTGTCTCTAAGAACAGTAGCAAGAACTTCACTTGCACCTTGAATATCTCCTGCTTTTACTGACTTCGCAATACTCATCGCTTCGTCAAAGTATAAACATGGAATCAAGTTGCCCTCGGCTGTTAAACGGATACGGTTACAGTTTTCACAGAAGTCATGTTTGTGTGGGTCTATGAGTCCAAACTCATACTCGTCATCAAGTAAGTAGTTAAACGATGGACTTGCACCTTCTCGTCCTAGGGCTTTGATGGTGTGACCCTCTTTTACTTTTTCTAGTATCTCTCTACCATGCATCCCCTCTATAGACTTACTTGCATGAGCATTTTCCATGTATTCGATGAAACGAACTTTTATTTTTCGATTTCGACAATAGTTGATGATATCTAAAATCTCATCATCATTTATCCCTTTTAAAGGGACCATATTTATCTTGACCCCTAAGCCTACTTCTAAAGCTTTGTCTATCCCTTTAAGCACTTGTGCCAAAACATCTTTTTGAGCTATTTTTTGAGCTATTTCAGGCTTTAAAGAGTCCAATGAAATATTGAGACGTTTAAGCCCTGCATCTTTTAATTTTTGAGCTGTTTGGGGGAGTAGATATGCATTGGTAGTAAGTGCTAGGTCAATGTCTGGTTTGTAGTCATGAATCATTTTTATGAAACCATCTAAACCCTCACGTAAAAGTGGTTCTCCACCTGTAATACGAATTTTGTTTACACCCTCATCTATGGCAACTTTCATAAAAAGAAATAGCTCTTCAAAAGAGAGTAAGTTCTCTTTTGGAACCCAAGAGAAAGGTTTCTCTGGCATACAGTATTGACATCTAAAGTTACAACGCTCTGTAACTGAAACTCTTAGGTAATTTACGGTTCGACCGTGTCCATCTATAAGCATAATAATCCATCATAATAATTTTGGCTTAGGTTAACTAAAAGTAGATAAAAGTGTGATGATGTGTGTCAAGAAAGAAGATTTTATTTGAAACTTGTAGGGGCAATCCCCCTGTGGTTGCCCTCAATTCGGACAATCACGGGAGTATTATCCCCACGGTTTTAGGACAAGCACGGAGGCGTTGTCCCTACAATTTAATGATTAATGTAAATCTCTCCAAAGAGAAGATTTCCAAAGGTAAGCTAAAATAGTAAATAGAACAAAGAATCCAATTACATACGGTCCAGCCATCGCTCTTGCTGGTGCAGATGGATCACCTGTCTCTTCTAGGAACTCAATAACTTTCTCCATACCTTCATGACTTAGACCCACTCTAGGCATCGCTGTACCTTTAAGTTGAGACTGAGGATTTTCAATAAATGTATGCATAAAATGCTCAGATCTTGCTCTAATCATGATAGATAAATCTGGTGGAAGTTTACCCATATAAGCAGCAACAGCAGCTTGTTCTTCTGCCACTTTTTGGTCATACTTCATTCTGTCAATATCTTTACCAGTCGCAATGTTTGACTTAGTTTTAGGAAGTTCTCCCAGTTGAGTCAACTTACCATAACGGTTAGCGTGACATCTACCACAAGCCTCTTTAAATGCTTCTCTTGGCTCAACATGAGCATTTTTCTTCTCTTTAAGATACGCAACAACGTTGGCAATATCTTGAGGAGTTGATACCATAGAGCTAATGCTACCCATTGGGTGACTCATTGTTCCATTAGGGTATTTATGATCAACGTTAGATGCCATTGCTGGATCTTTAATCAACGCAATTAAGTAATTTTTGTCATACAAAGCACCTGCATGGTCAAGACTTGGAGGTGTTACACCACCCATATTCGCTGCACCATCCATGTGACATCCACCACACATTGCAAATGTTGCTTCACCAGCAGTTGCATCCCCTTTAAGGTCTGCAATCTTTTTAACATCAGCCCAGAAAGCCTCTTTTTTAGCTTTTACATCACCCTCTGCAGCTTCTATATCAGCTGTTCCATCATAAACAAGGTTCTTACCCTCTACATGTTTATGCATTTGAGAATGAGCGTATGGCTCAACACCCCAATATAAAAGTAGCGTAAAGAATGCTACAACTCCGAATATTTTAAGTTCTTTATTCATCCCTTACTCCTTAATCTTTTTTTCAAACATTGTTATAAATGGTAATGCAATCCACAATGCAAAGAATGTATATGCAGCCACTTTACCAATCATTGCAAATGTCATATCTGTTGGAGGCAATTTCCCCATAAATGTTAAGACAAGTACATCTATTAGCAATAACCAAAACCAGATATTAAACAATCCTCTTCGACTTGCAGGAGCAACGTTTGGACTTCTATCTAAGAAAGGAAGTGACAAGAAGATAACCTGTGCAATACCAAATGCAATTAGACCAATATCTTTAGAGAATGGACGTAAAATCTCATAAGACCATAAGAAGTACCACTCAGGGTAAATATGTGCTGGAGTACTTAAACCATTTGCAGGGTCAAAGTTAACTGGATCCATTGCGAACTCAAACTTGTAGAATACAAGGAAGAAGAACAAGATAAAGTAAACACCCATTACAAATACATCTTTAGATAAGAATACAGGAGAGAAAGGGATAACCTTAGACTCTTTTACATTACCAGCTTTATAAAGCTCTGCAGCTTCAGCATAGTCAAAATCTTCACCATCTTGGTTGTTAACGTGTGGGATTCTAAGTGTTCCAAAGTGGAATACAATTCCTCCAATAATTACCAATGGTAATAAAAGTACATGTAACATAAAGAAACGTGTTAAGAATGCTTGACCTGGAACGTAATCTCCACGAATCCACTCAACAAGACCATAAGCTTCTAATGAACCACCAGAGAAAAGGTTAGTAATAACCATACCAGCCCAGTAACTCATTTGTCCCCATGGTAACATATATCCAGAGAATGCTTCAGCAGAAAAAAGTACGAAAAGTAACATACCTGATAACCAGATAAGCTCTCTACCTTTTTTATATGAACCGTAATAGATACCTGTAAACAAGTGAATATAAATGATTAAGAAGACCAATGATGCACCAACACCATGAACATGTCTCCACAACCAACCATACCCAACTTCTGTCATAATCGTATAGTTTACTGAATCAAACGCTGTATCAACACCTGGCTGATAATACATCAATAGGAAAATCCCTGAAACTAAAAGGATACCAAATGTCGCAGCTAGTACCATACCCATTGCCCATAAGAAGTTTATGTTTTTTGGAATCCAGTACTCAGTCTGCATAACTTTTTTAAGTGTCTCTATCGCGATACGCTGATCTAACCACTCACCAATACTTTTTGCATTTTCTATTCGTGCCATCTATTCCCCCTTATGCCGTAATGCCAGCATCTAGCATTTTTTTATACTCAGGACCAGCTTCACCTAGAACCAATTTTGTACCATCAATCTTAAATGGAGGAATCTCTAATGGAGTCGGAGGTGGAAGGTTTGGAAGGTTAATACCAGCTGTATCGAACTCACCACCATGACATGCACATTTAAACTTCTTTTCTGCACCAACATAAGCAGGAATACATCCAAGGTGAGTACAAAGTCCAATTGATACATGGAATCTATCTTCACCAATAACAATATCTCTATCATTAGGTTTTGAATCTTTTGGTTTCTTTAAAACAAAGATCGGTTTACCTCTCCACTTTTCTACTACCAGTTTGTTCTCTTCAGCACCTGCCAAATCAACAGTTGTAAAACCAGCAGCTTTTACACTTGGAAGTGGATCCCAAGTTTTTTTCATCGCCATCAACGCACCGATACCACCCAAGGCAGTAAAACCACCAAGAGCCATACCCATGAAATCACGTCTACTACTCATACTCATCCTTTATAATAAATTTAACTTATTATAAGCCAAAAGAGTTTAAGTCTGTTCATAATCTATAATTGATTTAGTACTTTTGTTACGATTGTGTCACTTCTCCCTACTTGCTTATCAGCTCTTGAAACATTCCCTATTATAATCTGTTCAAATCTATCTTTATTAAAAGAAATTATTAATTTAACTTTAAGTTTATTAAGTAATTCTTTTTCTTCATTTAGTATTTTGTTGGTTTCTATAAAGATAACTTCTGCCCCTGCTGTACTTGCTTCTAGTGCTGTTTGGAGGGATGCTGTTACCACTCTACTTGAAGAACAAATTAAATCCATATACTCTTCAGGTTCATGTACTGTATCAAATATTTTTGCTAAATCATCCTCATACTTTACATAAAAGTAGTGTCCTAAAAGAAGTTCCATTTTACTATCTTTAAAAAAGTCAGCATTATTCAATATGGTTTTATCTGCATCGGAATCACCTAAAAAGAAAAGTGTTCTCTCCTCTTTAGGATGCTCTTCAAAATAGATATCATCTACTATAATAGAAGAGATACATGATTCATCATTACAATTGATAGATAACATCGTCTCACCATGAATGCTTGTATCATCAAGAGTTTGAGCAAAACGAAACACCTCTTTAAAATCAGAACAGTACTTCACCAACCGTCCATGATCATCTTCAGGTGAATCTATAATAACAGAGTCCCCTATTTGAGCAATGGCATCTATATCTTGTATGGTTTCTATGGAAATAGATTCAGGTACACCAAATTCTCGTGCAATCAACCCTGCTCTAAAGTCATTAACCAACAACATGGTCTCAACACCTCTTGCACGTAACTTATTTAAAATAACTGCTGACTTTTTAACTCTATCTAGTCCATGTTTATGACCAGTAAATGCGTAATAATATAACATTAATGTATATCCCTTAAATCGATTTTTTTCCATTCTAATCAAAATAGATTAAAGTTGATGGGTATTAAAGATTTATTTTTAGAAAAAATTTTAATTCACGATTAACTCTACTTTAACGATAGTTCAAGTAGAGTTACTTTTATGAAACATATCTCAAAGTTATACTTGATTATTATTTTTATAGCACTCTTAGGACTCTCTTTCTCTGTTCTATTTTTTGCAAAAGAGAGTCACAATGATAAACTCCAAGAGTTAAGCAGGTATATCGTTGATGACTTCCAAAAAGGTTTAGCCTATGAAAAAGCTGATTTACTCTCCTTTTCCTTGGCTCTTTCTGAAGATGGTGCATTAAAAAATGCACTCACCAGTGAAAACGAACAAGATGGCTATGAAATCTTAAGTGGTATTGCCAAACGCTTTAAAGAATATACCCATATAAAAAGCCTCCGTTTACAAGTTCTTGACAATGATTTTTTTATTTTTGCACAAAGTTGGGGAAATGCCTCAGCAGGTCTACCCATGTGGTGGTTTCGTGATGACTTAAAAAAGCTAAAATACGACAAGCGACCAAAAGTCGGCATGGAGACAGGTCGAAGACTCACCTTCAAAGCAACCATCCCTATACGTAATGGAAAAGAGTATATCGGTTATTTAGAGGTGATTAAATTTGTTGATGAATTCTCGAAAAAGCTCCATCAAGAAGGGATTGAACTCTTTGCTCTTATGGATAGAAAATATTTAGAACATGCTTCACTGATGAAAGATTTCCCTTTTTTAAATGAGTATGTTATTGCCAACAAAAACTTTAATAAAAAATTGAAATTTAAGGCTGACTTTATTGACTGGGAGGTCTTAAAAAATATAGGTTACTATTATAGAGAGAAGATTCTTTATCTACTAGAGCCTATGTATAATGGAGAGCAACAGGAGATTGGAAAATATCTCATGGTTTTACCCCCTGAATCGGTGATGCAATATAAAAAAAGATATCAAGACAACTCTAGCTTTACTCGGCTTAATGATGCCGATTTATATAGGGTGGTAAAACTGTGGGAACACCCTTCAGGAAGTTATAGAACGACTAAAGATAAAAATCTTATTGAATGGCTACCCAAACTTCATCAAGAAGACAAGATAAGCTTAGAAAAAGAGGCAAAAGCGATGTTAAACACTTACAGTAAAGATGAACTGATAGATATTATTATAGAGAGTGAACATAAAAACAAAAAAATAGGGAGAATAGAGTGAGAATACTTATTTTAGAAGATGAAAGAATATTGGCTATCTCAATGCAAGAGTTTTTAGAAGATTCAGGCTATGAAGTTGTCCATCATAGCAATTCTGAAGATGCCTTTGATGCCATTTATGATAAACCTTTTGATCTCTTACTGCTAGATGTAAAAGTGGCAGGTGAAAAAAATGGATTTGAACTTCTATCGGCTGTACGAAAAGCTGATATCTCTACCCCTGCTATTTTTATCACCTCCTTAAACGACATAGAGAACTTAACACAAGGGTATGCTTGTGGTGGCTGTGATTATATTCGTAAACCCTTTGACCTTGCAGAACTGAAACTTCGCATAGAACAAGTGATTCAACTACACTGTTTTAGTTCTTCCGATGAACTTATTGACTTGGCGTTTGACTATAAATTCAATACAAAAAAACTCCAACTCACTTTAGATGGAGAGATTATCTCTCTGGGTAAAACCGAAACCAAGCTTTTAAAGTTACTTATTAAACAGAGAGGTTCGGTTGTCACCTATGAGATGTTTTGGGAAGAGGTTTGGGGGGAGTGGATAGAGCCTACCAACATTAGAGTACAGGTGGGAAACCTACGTAAAAAACTGAAACACAACTTTATTAAAAATGTTCGTGGTACAGGGTACAGCATTGACCTTTGATTCAAAAAAGTTTGCGTTAAAATATGCAACCATCTACACCTCCATTTTGGCTGTTATCCTTATCACACCTCTTATTATTTATGTAATGCTTCTGTTACAAATCGACAAAGCAAAAGTGGAACTCTCGCTACAAGAGCAGTCAAAAAGGGTTATCGCTTCGATGCAACACTATAACAACAGCGATAAAGTCTATACCTTTCCTCACTATAAAGAGTATAGAACAGCTCTCTACACCAACCAATATGAAAAGATATTTTCAAACTTAGATTTTGAACCCTCCTCTTATGCTGAAGGATTTTACCATGAAGGTAACCACTACTATCTTATCTACCCTCTTCCAGACAAATACTACTTTGGCTCAAAATACCTTATTGTTTCAACCCTACATACAGCCAATGAAATCTACTTCTTTGCACTTTTAACCATTTTAGCCATTTTACTGATGCTCTTTCTCTTCTCCCTTTTATTACTTAAAAACTTCTCAGCACCTTTTGAGAATATCAACAAGAAGTTAGACAACTTCATAAAAGATTCCATGCACGAAATAAACACCCCTTTAAGTATTATAAATCTAAATGTTGACCTTTTTTCAAATAAATTTGGGGAAAACAAATACTTAGTGCGTATTAAATCTGCTTCTAAAACATTGGCAACCATTTATGATGATATGGATTTTCTTATCAAACAAGGAAGGGTAAAACACAAAGAACAAAACATTCAATTTTCTGAATTTATACAAAACAGGGTTGACTATTTTCAAGAGGTAGCCCATTTAAAAAATATAAATATTGAAACAGAGATTCAAGAGCTGGTCTCCTACCACTTCTCTAAGACAAAACTTCAAAGAATTGTAGACAACACCATTTCAAATGCCATTAAGTATAGTCATGACAACAACAAAATTATTATCTCTTTTTACAAAGAAGGGGGAGATATTTTCTTTTCAGTCAAAGATTTTGGTGTAGGTATTAACAATATTGATAAAATATTTTCACGCTACTATAGAGAAAATGAAGCCAAAGGTGGCTTTGGGATTGGGCTAAATATTGTTAAAGAGATTATTGACGAAGAGGGTATCACCCTCAATATAGACTCAAAACTTAAAGAGGGAACAACATTTCTTTATATTTTTCCTAACAAAAAGTAATTCCAATTATAAAAAATAAGTAAAGATTATATAAAATAATAAATTTTTACACTTCTTTTACACTTCTTTGTTATAGTACTCCTTGAAATACTAATTAAAAGGAGTTTTGATGAATAGAAGTATGAAACAGATTACTTTAATATCTGCATTTATCCTCTCTGCCTCTGTTGCACTTTTCGCTACAGATTTAACAAAAGCATATGATATGCCTGATGCAAGTAAATTGATAGAAAAAGATTTACTTAAAGAAGCTACCAAATTTACAATGCCAAAAACTTGTAAACTTGATGATGCCGAAGCCATTAAAAGAGGGGCTTTCTTTTTTCATAACCTAAATGGTAAAAAAGCCAAAGGGGATGCACCCAAAGGTGTAAAGAAATTTACCGAGAAAAAAGGTAAAGATGGGAAAATTAAGAAAAAAGCAAAGCAGTATGGAAACTGTGTCGCTTGTCACAACATCGAAGGTGCAAAAGGTGGGGGAAACATTGGTCCTAACCTTACAAACTACAAATCTATCTTTCTCGATACCAAAACACGTGATGCACAATTTGTTTATCAAAAAATTGCCGACCCACGGATAGATAATCCAAAAACACACATGACAATTAACCTCACAACAAAGCTATTTAACAAATCAGAAATTTGTGACCTAACAGCCTACGTTATGTCAGTTAAAAAATAAGGAGAAACAATGGAAAGAAGAAAATTTATTCAAAGTATGTTAGCAGGGTCTGCTGTTGCAGTGATGGCTGTACCCAACACACTGTTTGCTGAAGAAGCTAAAAAACCTGCAAAAAAAGGTCCAAATGATATCTCATTTGATGACGCAGTTAAAGCCATTACCGATGGTAAAGGTGCAAAAGAGTCTGATAAAATTAAATTGACTGCTCCTGAAATAGCTGAAAATGGTGCTGTTGTTCCTGTAAAAGTTGAAGTTGACCACCCGATGGAAGAGAAAAACTATGTTAAAGCGATTCATATTCTAAACAAAGGAAATGGAAATGCAAGATGTGCAGACATCATGTTGACACCTGCCAATGCAAAAGGATACTTTGCAACCCGAGTAAAACTGAGTAAAACACAAGAAGTGGTAGCACTGGTAGCCTTGAGTGATGGAACATTTATTCAAACGGCAAAAAGTGTAAAAGTAACCATTGGTGGATGTGGTTAATTGTGGGCAACCGTAGGTTCGATTTCATCGAACAACAATACGAACCCCATCAATAATCTGTTCGATAAAATCGAACCTACAGCCTAAATTATAGGCTTGATATATTAAGTAATTAAGGGATACAACATGGCAGAAGCACGAAAATCAATGATAAAAATTAAACCTAAAAAATTTAAAGTAGGAGATATAGTAAAAGTTGACTTTATTGTTATTCACCCGATGGACACAGGGATGAAAAAAGACAAAAAGACAGGAAAAATTAAACCTGCTCACTACATTGATAACATTACATTTTCATTTGATGGAACACCATTTACCACCATGAAAGTTTGGGAGTCTATCTCAACAAACCCTTACTTTTCTGTAAAATATAAAGTGACAGGTAAAGGTAAAATTACCGTTGACTATAGCGACAACCAAGGTGAGAAAAACTCTAAAAGTAAAAAAGTTAAGCCAAAGGATTAGACCATGAATAAGCTACCATTAAAAAAGCTATTGTTACCACTGGCTCTAATGGTTACTGTAGCAACTGCTGGTGAGCAGTTTGCTATGAGTGATGCCGATAGAGCGATGTACAAAGAGATGTTAGAGAACAATCCAGCCGATATTTTTGTAGAGGAAGGTGGAGAGTTACTTGAAGAGACTTTAGGTGGAGAGGAAGCGTTAGCAAAATTTTTAGGTGTCTCTGAAAAAGAGCTACCTAAATATATTGCTGGTTTCCCAAGATACATTAAAAAACTTGGAAATGTTGTAGGTGTTGACCAAGTGTTACAAGCGATGCAAGTGGAACAGAAAAAAGAGAAATACAAACTTAAAAGTGAGAAAATGTTCTCTATGTTGGCGTATGTAAAATCGTTAGCCAACGATGAGCAGTTTACCATTGACATTAAAGCAGATAAACATATCAAAGCCTCTTATCAATTAGGTAAAGTAACCTTTGAAACACCAAGAGGTGGACGTGGACTATCTTGTAATAGTTGTCATTCAGCTGATATTGTAGGTCAAGTACTTAGAACTCAACCTCTTCCAGACTTAGGAAAAGCAGGTGCAGGTGCTACATGGCCAGCATACCGTATGACAAAGTCAAGCCTTAGAACACTGCAAAGACGTTTCCAAGGGTGTATGAAAAATGCTCTTTTAAAAGTGATTCCTATCGGTTCAAAAGAGATGGTAGGGTTAGAGGTTTATATCTCAACATTGGCTCAAAAAGAGAAACAGGCAATTGCAATTCCTGGTTTAAAACGGTAAGGGGTTAAAGATGGATATTAGCAGAAGAGACTTTTTACACATCGCAGGAGCTTTAGGGCTTCTGAGTGTAACAGGTACTAACCTATTTGCTGGAGACAGCAAAGAGATTAAAGCAAAAATTAAAAAAATGACGTTTACAGATATTATGGAGTTTGAAGCCAAAGGGAAAGCAACACTTTTACATATTTGTGATTTACATGCCCATATCAAACCCCTTTATTGGCGTGAACCCTCAACACTTATCTCAGCTAAAAACTTGGTGGGAACGCCTGGATTTATCTGTGGAGACAGTTTTGAAGAGCATTACAAAATAGAATCAGGTTCTCTTGACCAGTACTTTGACACACATAACAACTTTGAAGCCCTAGCTGAAAAGTTTGGTAAAATGGGTGGAATTGCCCACATGAAACCGATTATCGACCATGTAAAAAAAGAGCGTGGAGATAAAAATGTTCTTCTACTTGACTCTGGTGATACATGGCAAGGTACAGCTGTTGCTCTAAAAACCGATGGTGAAGCGATTGTTGATGCTCAAAACTACTTGGGTGTTGATGTTATGGTTGGACACTGGGAGTTTACTTATGGTAAAGAGCGTGTTATGGAGCTTATCAAAAAGCTTGATGGTGAGTTTATCTCTCAAAATGTTATTGATAACGACCCTTTTTCAGATGATTTTGAAGAGGTTATTTTTCCCCCTTATACCATTAAAGAGATTGGTGGAGCTAAAATCGGAATTATCGGTCAATCCTTTCCATTTACCTCAACTGCAAATCCAAAAAGATTTACAGAGGGTTGGAGTTTTGCACTGAGACATGAATCGTTACAAGAGTACATTAACGAACTCAGAAAAGAGAAAAAAGTAGACTGTATTGTGATTTTAAGTCATGATGGTTTCTCCGTAGACCAAGAGTTGGCTAAAAAAGTAAAAGGAGTGGACTTTATCTTAAGTGGTCATACCCATGACCCAAGCCCTGAACCGATTATTGTTAACGATACTGTTATTTTAATCTCGGGAAGTCATGGTAAATATGTAGGGCGTTTAGACCTAGATATCAAAGATAAAAAAGTTGTAGATTATAGCTTTAAACTGATTCCTGTTGCATCAAATTTAATTCCTGCTGACAAAGCTGGTGAAAAACTGGTTGCTGATGCTTACAAACCATTTGACAAAGAGTTAAACGAAGTATTGGGGACAACAAAGGGTCTTCTTTACAAAAGAGATACGTTCTACTCAACTTTTGATTCACTTATAGGTCAAGCGATTCAAGACAAAGTAAAATCAGA
>Ga0256826_1000889_pt1 | contig 18650 bp, 18 predicted proteins | sample CV79metaG_FD_185975 | JGI IMG/M metagenome (GOLD analysis project Ga0256826, IMG submission 185975) | Hydrothermal vent microbial communities from East Pacific Rise, Pacific Ocean - CV79 | ecosystem: Environmental > Aquatic > Marine > Hydrothermal vents | place: Pacific Ocean: East Pacific Rise...
ATGATTTTAAATTTTTCATCTTCAGTAGTTTTTACTTTTATCTCTTCAGTTGAGAAAACTTTTGGTAATTTTGCGAGTTCTTCATCTAAATCAATCCCATCATGAATAAGTTCTAACATTCTAAGAGTTGCGTAAATTGCATCATCATAACCAAAGTAACGATTTTTGAAAAATACATGACCACTTACTTCACAAGCCAAGTCGGCATTTGTCTCTTTCATTTTTACTTTTAGATTTGAATGACCAGTTTTGTACATGATAGCATTACAACCACGCTTTGTTAGTTCATCATACATAACTTGAGAACATTTAACTTCACCAATAACTGTTGGCTTATCCATTTTCATAGAGTATAAAAGAGCCATCATATCGCCCTTAATATTGTTCTTATGAGTTAGAACTGCAATACGGTCTGCATCACCATCATAAGCAAAAGCTATATCATTGCCATTAGCAAGCAATTTTTTAACATCAACTAGATTGGCTTCTTCTGATGGGTCTGGATGATGGTTTGGAAAAGTTCCATCAGGGTCAACATAAATACCAGTTGTCTTAAGTTCAAGTGCTTTAAATATATCTTCAGTTACAACACCAGCTACACCATTTCCACAGTCATAAGCAATTTTTGTTGGCATTGCTTTTAAGTGTTGAAATTCACTTACTAAAAAGTCAACATAGCGAGTAACAGCGTCTATCTCTGTGACTTCTCTACATGTAGGCTTAGGAATATTGTTCATAGCTTCACAATCACGACCAAGAGCGTAAATATCATCGCTGAAAAAAGGAGCTTTATCTATAGTGATTTTAAAACCATTATATTCGCTTGGATTATGGCTTCCTGTAATCATAACAGAAGCCGATGGAGTGATTCCATCCCATTCTTGATAATTTGTAAAATAATTTACTGGAGTTGGAACTAAACCCATACCAAGAACTTTTTTACCACCAGCATTAAGTCCTGCTACAAGGTACTCAAAAAGTATAGGTGAATGACTTCTTGCATCATAACCAACGGCTACATACTCACCATCTATTTTTGAAGCTAACTGATAACCTATGCGTGTTACACTTTGCTCATTTAATTCTTTTTCGTAGATTCCCCTGATGTCGTATTCTCTGTATATGCTCATTGATGTTTCCTTAAATTAATGTGTAATAATAGCTAAATTTATACTTATGGAATCTTAGGTGGAGTTATATCCTCACCTAAAAAAGCATAACTTTTACCAATCCTTGCTACTGGGTTGAATTCTATTGTAATTCTCTCTTTATCTGTAATAGCTTCATCTTTGACAAAAATTTGTTTTACATTTAAAACTATTGGTATAGTAGAACTATTACCAAGGTCTATCTCTTGATTGAATTCACAAAAATATGCAACTGAAACACCTTTAATAATTGGAGGATATTCATTGAAAATTGAATCTGTTTGTATTTTAAAAACTTCAGCTTCACTAATATTTTTATCTAGCTCTTTTGAACTAAAGTGCATCATTTGTAGATTGGCTTCATCAACCATGCAAATAGTACATTTCTTAGTTTTTCTAATATTTGATAAGGTATCTTTTGGTGTGCCATTTGCTTTATGCCCTACTGATATGAGAACAGAAGCCGGGTCAGAGGAAAGACCTATAAAGTAGCTAAAAGGTGCTATATTTATAATACCATCATCTTTAGTTACAACCCATGCTATAGGTCTAGGAATAATAGTCTGAGCCATTAGTTTATATTTGTCATTAATAGTATTATCGTCTAAATTAAAAATCATTCTTTACCTTAATTATTTATTAGTATAATATTACAAAAATTATACTAACAAACCTAATTATAAAAGAGAATCTATGAGTGAAGTGCAAACTATATATTTAAAAGACTATAAAGAACCAGAATTTACTATAAAAAATTGTGATTTAGTATTTGAATTATTTGAAGATTATACTCAAGTAACAAATATGATGCATATTTTAAAAAAAGATGAAAATGTTAAAGATTTAGTCTTAGATAGTGTTGGTTTAGAATTAGTTGAGATGTATTTGAATGATAAAAAACTTGAAGCTGATTCTTTTGTTATTGAAAAAGAAAAATTAAAAGTTTTAGATGTTGAAGATGATTTTAAACTTATTATAATCAACAAAATTTATCCACACCTAAACTTAGAATTAGATGGACTTTATAAATCTGGATCTATCTTTTGTACACAAAATGAGCCAGAAGGTTTTAGACGTATAACACCTTACTTGGATAGACCAGATGTTATGGCAGTTTTTAAAACAACAGTTGTTGCGGATAGAGAAACATATCCAGTCCTACTTAGTAATGGTAACACTGCTACAAATTTTAGACTTAATGATGGAAGACATGGTATAACTTGGGATGATCCACATCCAAAACCATCATATCTTTTTGCTTTAGTTGCTGGAGATTTAGGAGTTGTGAAAGATCAATTTATAACAGCATCAGGTAAATTAGTTCGTCTAAATATATATACAGATAAAGGTAATGAATCTAAGTGCTCTCATGCTATGAAGTCACTTAAAGAAGCAATGCTTTGGGATGAGCAAAAGTATGGACGAGAATATGATTTAAGTCTTTATAATATCGTTGCAGTTGATAGTTTTAACATGGGCGCAATGGAGAATAAAGGTTTAAATATTTTTAACTCTGCTTATGTTTTAGCTGATGAAGATACAGCTAGTGATGTAAATTTTATGGGAATTCAATCTGTGATTGCACATGAGTATTTTCATAACTGGACTGGAAATCGTATTACATGTAGAGACTGGTTTCAACTTACTCTAAAAGAGGGACTAACCGTTTTTCGTGACCAATGCTTTTCATCTGATTTAAATTCATCTGAAGTTCAACGTATAGAAGATGTTAAAGCCCTTCGTGAACGACAATTTGTAGAAGATGCTTCTCCAACTGCTCATCCTATTCAGCCAGATTCATATATGGCAATAAATAACTTTTATACTTCTACAGTTTATGAAAAAGGTGCGGAAATTATTCGTATGATACATACTTTACTTGGTGAAGAAAATTATAGAAAAGCTACAGATTTGTACTTTAATACTTTTGATGGTCAAGCCGTTCGTACTGATGATTTTTTATGGGCAATGAGTGAGGCATCAGGGATAGATTTAAAATCTTTTGAGACTTGGTATCATCAATCAGGCACACCATCTCTACATGTAGAGGAGAATTTTAATGATGGATTATATACTTTAACTTTAACGCAAGAAGTACCAAATGCAGTTGATGGAAGTAAGCAAAAAGCTTATTATTTTCCAATAAAAATAGCTCTTTTAGATGAAGCAGGAAAACAAATTTTAGAAGATACTTTACTAGTGACTAAAGAGATAGAATCTTTTGAATTTAAAGTATCTGAAAAACCTATACTTTCTATAAATCGTGATTTCTCAGCACCAGTTATTATAAAACAAGATGAAAATAATTACGCTTTTTTAATGAAATATGATACAAATAGTTTTGTTCGTTATGAATCTGCCCAATCATTTGGCGTTGAGGTTATTGAAAGTCTTATGAATGTTAATGAAATTGATGAAAATTATCTAGAGGCATTTGCTAATATATTAGATAGTGATTTAGACCTTTCTTATAAGGCTTTATTATTAGAATTACCATCAGTTTCAACTTTAATGCAACGACAAGATAGTATTGATTTTGAAAGTATTTATGATGCTAAAGAAAGATTATCATTAAAATTAGCACAAACATTTAAAGAAAAACTTTTAAAAATTTATAAACATAATCATATGCCTACATGTAGAGATATAGATGCCCTAAGTATTGGAAAAAGAAGTCTAAAAAATCGTTGTTTAAGACTACTCTCTGAACTTAAAAATGATGAAGTAATAAATATGGCAACTAAACAATATGAAGAATCTCTAACTATGACTGATAGAGTAGTAGCTCTAGATATACTAGAAAATTTATCAGAAAAGTACTCAAAAATTGTACAAAAAGATTTTTATGATAAGTATAAAAATGATACTTTAGTTATGAATAAATATTTTTCAATTTTAGCAGCTTCAAGTAGAGAGGGTACACTTCAAAGAGTTATTAAACTTCAAGAAGATAATGCATATAATGAACTTATTCCAAATTTAGTTCGTTCATTAATTGGAGTTTTTGCCAGAAACTATAAGCACTTTCATGCAAAAGATGGCAGTGGATATAAATTTGTTGCAGATAAGATAATAGATATAGATAAGATAAATCCTCAGATGGCTTCTGGTCTAGCAGGGGCATTTAAAATTTATGCAAAACTTAATAAAGTTAACAAAAGTACTATGAAAGTGGAACTAGAGCGTGTAATTTCTACACAGTCCCTTTCAAAAAACGTATATGAAATCGTTAGTAAAATTATAAAAATTTAATATTTAACCCCATAAATAAAAGGCAAACCCCTATTTTTAGGGATTGTTATTTTACGCATAACTTCTACATATAATTATTATTTTTAAACTTATTATTATTTTTACCATTATTTAGCTACTATAGTGTAAAGTTTTTTAGACTTATAAGATAATGAGGATTTATATATGGCAAGATTAGTTGTTCTTGGTGGTGGAGTTGCAGGTCATACGACTGCGACATTCGCTGCAAAATGGTTAGGTTCAGGACATGAAGTAGTTGTAGTTACTCCAAACTCAAAGTGGAACTGGATTCCATCAAATATTTGGGTTGGTGTTGGTCAAATGTCAAAAGAGGAAGTTACTTTTGACTTAGCTCCTGTTTATGCTAAAGCTGGTATTAATTATAAGCAAGCAAAAGCACTTTCATTAAATCCTGAAGGAAATGAGTCAAGTGACAAATCTTTTGTTACAATTGAATATACAGAAGCTGGTAAAGCTGGTCAAACAGAAACTATTGAGTATGATTACTTAGTAAATGCTACTGGTCCTAAGTTAAATTTTGGAGCTACTCCAGGATTAGGTGAAGGTTCAGAACTTGGTGAGCATACTGTTTCAGTTTGTACAGCAGATCATGCAGTTCACGCAGCTTCTAAGCTTAAAGAATCTATCGAGAAGATGAAAAATGGCGAACGTCAAAAATTCTTAATCGGTACTGGTCACGGTATGTGTACATGTCAAGGTGCTGCTTTTGAGTACATCTTTAACATTGAACATGAACTAAACAAAGCTGGTGTTCGTGATATGGCTGACATGCAATGGATATCAAATGAGTCTTTCTTAGGTGACTTTGGTATGGGTGGTCTTCATATTAAGAGTATGGATTACACTGTAAGTTCAAAAATCTTTGCTGAATCATTATTTGTTGAAAGAAATGTTAAGTGGTTAATTGGTGCTCATGTTTCTAAAGTAGAAGCTGGTTCAATTGATTATGAACTTCTTGATGGAAGTACTGGTAAAGAAACTTTTGACTTTGCAATGCTTATCCCACCATTTGCTGGTGTTGGACTAAAAGCTTTTGCTAAAGATGGTTCTGATATTACAGATACTGTATTTGCTCCAAATGGCTTTATGAAAGTTGATGCTAATTATGCTGCTGGTGCTTATGAAAACTGGAAAGCTTCTGATTGGCCTTCTACTTACCAAAATCCAACTTATAGTAACTTATTTGCTGCTGGTATTGCTTTTGCACCACCACATCCGATATCTAAACCAATGGCAGCTCCATCTGGAACGCCAATTACACCAACTCCTCCTCGTACTGGTATGCCTTCAGGTATTATCGGTAAAGCGGTTGCATATAGTGTATGTGATTTAATTACTAAGGGCGAAAATGCTCACTTACATGAAGCTTCAATGGCTGATATGGGTGCTGCTTGTGTTGCTTCTACTGGTAAGGGTGTATTTGATGGTACAGCTGCCGCAATGACTGTTTACCCAGTTGTTCCAGATTTTGATAAGTACCCAGGTACTGGTCGTGATACAGATCATACTTTTGGTGAGATTGGTCTTGCTGGTCACTGGATTAAACATATCCTTCACTTCTTATTCATTTGGAAAGCTAAACTAAAATTTGGTTGGACAATGATTCCAGAGTAGAGATTTCTCTATTCTAAATTAGATAGTAGGGGATTTAATTCCCTTATTTTTATGAAATAAAAAAAAAGGAAAATAATATGGCATTAAAAGACGAAAAAAATATCGAAGCTTATGGTCAAACATATAACGCTATGACTCCAGGTTCTTTTGCTAAAAGCATGAGAACTTGTAAAATCTGGCAATTCTTCAGATTTATCGCAATCAATATCAAAATGATTGTTGTTGTTGGTAAAAGTCACTAACACAAACTCAAAGATCTTAGATTTCTAAGGTCTTTACCTCTTAAGACTCTCATCCTATTTTTTAACAAGGTATTCTATTGATTAAACAAATTATTACTTATCCAACTCCACCAAGTGTAGATTTTTCAGCTCCCGTAAGAAAAGTTGATGAAACAGTATCTTCAATTATTCAAGATTTAAAAGATACTATTAATGCAAACTCTTTAGAAGCATTAGCAGCATTTCAGATAGGTAGTTCGTATAATATAGTAGTGATTAAAAAAGATGATGAAAGTTTTTTAGTACTTTTAAACCCAAACATTGTTATGATGAATGGTCAAATAAGAACAAAAGAGTCAACAGCTTATTTTCCTGGATTAACAGCAGAAGTAAATAGATATGAAAAAGTTTCTGTAGTTTATGAAGATGAAAATTTAAAATCTCAAGTTTTAAAAGCTGAGGGTGAGTATGGAATACTTCTTCAAAGAAAAGTAGATTATACTTTTGGTTCATCATTTATAAATAAATTAGATCCAGATGAAAAAGCTATTTTTCAAAAGAAATTAGAATTTGGTTCAGATGCAGCACAAATTGAGACTTGTCCTACAATATATAAAAGAGACTATATAGTTAAGTTTATAAATGTGTTGATGATAATAATGGTGCTAGTTTTAGGTGCTTCATTTTTTACACCAGAATCTTTAGATATGTGGGCATATCAAACTTATATAGGAGGAAGTATATTTATTTTAAATATTATTTACTTTTTTTATGCACAATATGAAGGAAGGGAATATATCTCTTGTTCAGGATGTCAAATAGGTAATATTATAGGGACAGCAGTCATATCACTTATAAAAACATCTGTAATTATGGTAGCATCATATTTTTTAATCTAATAAAAGGTTTAAAATATGACTCTAAAAATTTCCAATCTTATAAAATCACAAACTACTTTTATATTTTATAAGAATTCTATCTTATCACAATGGGTTTCATATGAAGCTCCTCAAAAAATTTTACAACTACACAATATAGATAATGACACCTTTTTAAATGATTATGCTGGTGGAGTATTTGATTATTTTATGGGTGTAATAGATGGTACACTAGAAATAGGAGATTGTCCTGTTATTCACTCATTATTAGCATATTTAAAAGATAGAGATATTCGTGCTGATGAACTGTTTGAGATTTGTTCACACTTTAGACGTTCTATGATTGATTTTACTTATGATGTAAAACTAGATTCAAAAGATATTTTTGATGAAATTTCTTATATGTTTGATAAAAATTTTAAAGGGGTTTTACAACACTATACAGATACCATTTATCAAAAAGAGCAAGAGATTATACGTCATGTAGAACTTTTAGAAGAGTATCAAAAAGCATTAGATGAAAGTGCCATTATCTCTAAAACGGATATGGATGGAAATATTGTTTATGTTAACGATAAGTATATTCAACTAAGTGGATATAGTGAATCAGAATTAATTGGTAAAAAACATAGTATTATTAAGCATAATGATATGCCACAAGAATATTTTGATGACTTATGGTTTCAACTTGAAAATGCTGGTCTTTTTCGTGGGACTTTAAAAAATTTAAAAAAGAATGGTGATTATTTTTATATTGATGTTACAATTGTAAAAATTACTGATCCATATGCTAACTCTATTGAATATATGTCAATTGCTAATGATGTAACAACACTTATTGATGCTAGACTTGAAGCTCAAAAAGCATCTCAAGCAAAAGAATACTTCCTTTCAAATATGTCTCATGAAATTCGTACACCATTAAATGCTATTTTGGGATTTGTGAATCTTTTAATAGAACAAGATGTATCAAAACAACATAGAAAATATTTGGATATTATTTTAAATTCTGGTGAGAATCTTCTTAGTATTATCAATGATATTCTAGATTTTTCAAAATTAAGAAGTGGTGAGTTTACCATTGAACCTAAAGTTTTTTCTATTCATGATGAAATAAGCCATACATTAGAACTTTTTGTTGCTTCAGCGAACTCTAAAGACATCACAATAACCTCTTTTATTGATCCAACCATACCAAAAGAACTTTATGCTGATTCTCTTCGTATAAATCAAGTGTTATCTAACTTTTTAAGTAATGCTATAAAGTTTACAAAAGTTGGAGGACATATTAGCGTTGAAGCTACATGTAGAGACTCTATACTTAAAATATCTGTTCATGATAATGGTATAGGTATTTCAGATACAGATATAAAAAATATATTTACAGCCTTTACTCAGGCTGAACAAAATAAGGCTGAAAAACTAGAAGGTACTGGACTTGGTCTTTCTATTTGTAATCAATTAGCTAAACATATGGGAGGAAGAGTTTCTGCAAAATCAACTCTTGGAGAGGGAAGTACTTTTTGGTTTGAAGTTCCAATAGAGATTCATAATAATGAGTGTCAAATTTTTTCTGATATTGAGGAACTTAAAGAGCTAAAAATAGTTTTTTATCTTAAAGATAAAGCAGACAACTATAAAGCAGATTCATTTTTAAAATACTCCAATATTTTTAATATGGATATTGAAGTTATTTACTCTTTAGATACAGACTATGATATAGCACTATTTTTAGATGATGATATTGATATTAAAACAAAAGAAAGTATATTACATTCAGATAGAAAATATATTTCCTTAACAAGTAAACCAAGTGATATTTATGAGAAGTATGGGCATATATCTAGTATATGTTTTCCACTTTATTGTTCAAAAATAAAAATATCATTTGATGAGTTATTAAATCGTAATATTGTTCTCCCTCATCAACATAAAAATAGTATTAAATTTATAGGTCATATATTAGTGGCAGAGGATAATGAAGCAAACCAAGAACTTATCAAAATTTTACTTGATAAATATGGTTTAACGTATGACTTAGCTGTAAATGGTTTAGAAGCTTATGAATTATATAAGATAAATAATTATGATTTAATTTTAATGGATGAGCAGATGCCTATCATGGATGGAAATGAAGCTGTTGGAAATATTATTAGACATGAACTTGAAAATGAACTAAAACATACTCCAATATCTGCACTTACAGCCAATGTTATAAAGGGTGCTAAAGAGCGTGGATTATCTTCTGGTTTTGATTCATTTTTAGGTAAACCTATTGTAATAAAAGAACTTGAACGTGTATTTTCAAATTATTTGAAAATAGCAGATAGTGAAATTAGTTTTAATAAGATAGAGATACAAAATGGAATAATAGAAGGTTTAGATTGTGATTTATTGAGTCAAGAATTAATGTTAAATCAAGATGAAATATTGATGTTAGTTGAACTTTTTATAAAAAAAATGAAAAAACAAATCCCAGATTTAGAGAATGCTATAAATACAAAAAATTATAAAAAAATTGCATTAATTAGTCATAGTATTAAAGGTTCTAGTGGTAATTTTAGAATGGAAGCTTTACAAGATATCACTGCTAATATGGAAAAAATGGCTAAAGATAAAAATTCTGAATTTATTTATAAAGAAGAGTTTTTAAAAATAAAAGAGATTGTCAATAAAATAAAAATATTATAATTATTTTTCTATATAATAACCAATACCAGAAGCATTTTTAATAATATCCGTAGGGAGTTTACTTCTAAGTCTCCAAACTAGTGTACGGATACTATTTTCCGTTGCTCCATTATCTTCCCATACATATTTAATAGCTTGAGTGAAACTAATAACATCCCCAATTTTTGCAACAAGAAGCTTTAATATTAAACTTTCTTTTTTTGTAAGTTTTATTTTCTCATTTTTATAAAAGATTTCATTTTTTAATATATCTATTTGATAATAATCCCCAAATTTAACTATAGGTGAATCAGAATCTCTTTTAGTAAATAAAAGTTTTTCTAACTCATCTTTATCTAAACTTGCAGTTTGAATCTCTTCACTACGTTTATTTTCCATATCAAATTTAAAAATAGCCATTTGAATAGTAGCATGAAGGGAAGATGGATCAAATGGTTTTACAATATATCCATATGGTTCTGTTTTTATTGCCTTAGCAATAATTTCATCGTCTGAATAAGATGTTAAATATATAAATGGTATTCCATATTTTTTACGAATAATTTTTGCTAATTCTATTCCATCATTACTCTCTTGGAGAGAGATATCTATGATAATTATTTTTGGTTTAAAAGTTTTTATCTGCTCTTTTGCATCCATGGCATTATCACATATAGCAATAATATCATAACTATGTTTTTGAAGTGATAGTTTTAGATTTAATGCTGTAATTTCATCATCTTCTACAATGATAATTGTGTGCTTTTGCATAACTTTAGTTTCCAAATATTTTAAATATAATTATTTTGTGATAAATGATATAGTAACATTTTATTATACTTAATTAATAATTTATTGTTATCTTATGTGTAATGTGATATTATTGTTACAATTTGACTCAAAATTTCAGTTTAATTTAGTTTCCATCTTAAAATAGTATTCGTTCTATCTGATGAAAATATTTCATTATCTTTTGTAAATAGTATCTTATTTACAACACCACTAAGACCAGTTAAACTAGCTTTATTAATTTTTGTATAAATATCAAATATTTGTAAGTTAGATTCTTCACCTTTTGAATAAATTCCTGTCTTTCCATCTAAACTTAGTGCTACACAAAAGACAAGAAAATTACTTTTAATATAATAAGGCTTTTTACTTTTTGGATAAACTCCAACTCGTCTATCTTGTCCTGCGGTTATTACTGTTCCATTCGCATATGCTACACGAAAAATATTATCAACATTTTGTGAATCATACTTATTCAAAATATTTGAATTTTTCACATTAATTATACTGACAGTACCACTTTCGTCTGCTAAAACCATAATTTTTTTGTCAGCACTTAAAGTCATATCACCCATAGCACTATCTGATACATGAGTATTATAAAGGTTATAGTTTTCGCTCATATCATGAAGCATAATATCTGAATCTAATGTAGCAAATATTATTTGTTCATCATTTATAAATCTAGCTTTTTTAATAGTTAATTTTTTATCTTCATTTATTATTTGTTTAAGTTCATTATTTTCATATATCCATACATTTCTATAAGAATTATTTCCTACACTAAGGATAAGAATTTTTCCATTTAAATAATCAACACTTAAAATATCAGCAGAAATAAGTTTATCGGTAGAAGATAATAGTGGTGGAAGAATAATTTGATTAATTATTTCACCTGATTGAATATCAAATATATCAATAGTTCCAGCATCATTTCCTACATGTAGAGAACCATTCGCAATTATAAAATCATTTACAAAACCTGCCGACACATATTTAGAAAATGGTTTAATATCTTTTGCCAAAGATATATTAATTATTAAAAAAAGTAGTATAAAATATTTAAGCATTTATCTCTTTAGTATATAATTTCAAAATTATTATACAAAAGGTAAGATTAATGCTTCCATATTTTAAAAATAAGCAATCAGAAATTATAATTTATAAAGAATTTTTAGATAAAAATAATGTTGTAATAGATAAGACGAATAAAGTATTTTTAGATTTAATACTAAATATTTTAAATTATCTAGGGACAGAAAATCCTGAAAAACTAGATGATTTATGCGAATACAATATTATGACAATGCATGAACAGTTTGAAGAAGTGATTTATGGAAATGTTGTAAATGAAAAAGTTCAGGCTGTTTTATTGACATTCTTTTTAAGAATTGCAAAAGAGATGGATATTAAGTATCAAGTTATTAAAAATGAAGATTTATCTAAACTTTATAGTATGATGACATCGAAAGATTTTAAATATCCAAGTTACATAGGGACTCAAAAAAACTTTGCTTTAGAAAAGATGCCTCAAAATATTAAAAGAATGTTATATTTTAAATAATTTATATATTTGGATTATTTAATTGATAACTTTTTTTAATTACTATCATTTCATATAGCGAAACTTCTGGCATTGCTTCTTCTATAAGTTTATCAGTATCAGCAAATTTACCCTTCATTTTAGCAATATCAGCATAACCAGATGGTTTAATCTCATTGAGTGCTGTACCTATTGCAATAGACCATACAAATACAAGCATTACCCAAACAGTTTTTTTTGATTTAGTATATACACCAAGAAAATGAAATGCTAAACTAATTATTAGTCCTGCAATAATTAATGTCATTAAACTCATTTTATTAAATTCTCCCCTCTAGGTTTGATAGTATCTGTGATATTTGCATCTTTTACCATCATATTGCTAAAATTTCTAACACCAATTGTTGCAAAAATCATTGTTCCAAAAACAAGTACCAATACGATTAATGCTACACCATAGCGTTTAAATATTGATTTCATTTATTTTTTTTCTTTAAGTTTAAATCTATCATTTGTTTCTTGTTTTAAGTCTTGATCTATTTCATCTAGTTCTATACATCTAGAAGTATGAAAATCTCTTTCATAGTCTTTATTTTTAAAAAGATGGTTTTCAACTCTCCAACCTAATTTCTTAGATAATATTACAGATCTTGAAATAGTACGACGCATCTTATTTTCACATATAATAGTTTGACCATCTAAGAACATTTTTTCTACATTTGTCATTCTTGTTGTAGTTACATTATAGTGTGCTCCAATCATAATTGCTACAAAAGCTCCAACTGATAACATACCTTTTTTAAATGCTCCTGCTGGTATAAAGTCTCTTGATGTAACAAAAGCAGTAATACTCAATATAAATATACCTATAACAATATAAACAATCTCTAATTCTAAAAATAAATCCATTTTTAAATCCCTTAACTTATGTGTTGTGCTTCCCAAGTTGCAAACTCAGGTGTAAAATATTCTATACGAACTTTTTTAAATTCACGTGAACTATAAAGAGGCATATGAGTCTTACTTGGTATCTCTTCTGCCATTTCAGCAATAATTCCATTAGTTTCTTCTTTTGTTTTTCCATGAACCATTGTAAATAGGTTATATGGCCAGTTTTCATACTTAGGACGAAGATAGCAGTGTGAAACAGCTGAAAAAGATGCCGCGTTTGCACCGATTTCTTCACCACGTTCACCCTCTTCAACATCCCAAACAACCATTGCATTGGCATTAAAGCCTGCTTTTCTATGATTTAAAATAGAAGCAAATCTTCTCATCATACCAGATTCTTGAAGTTCTTTTAAAATTTCAAAAAATTTATCATAAGAAATATTTAGTTCATCAGTTATCTTTTTAAATGGTTCAGACACCATATCTATATCGTACTGAGCTCGTTCAACTATTGCTTGATGAAGTGGAGTCATCTCTATCTCAGTATGAATAACTTTTTTTACTTTTTCTTTTTTCTCATCTTTACCAGTTGTGTTAAGCTTCACATTTATTTTGAAAAGTTTTAAAGTTGGAAGCATTATGTAGTCGTCAGCTTCTGTAAGTTTTGCTAGTATTTCTATTGTTTTATCAAGACCTAATTTTGAGTCTGGTGAAACTGCCATTGTAAACCAGATGTTAAACTCATGATTTCTTTCATAGTTATGTGAAACACCTGGATGAGCATTGATAATTTTTACAGCTGCAGAAATTTTATCTTCTGGTATTTTAAATGCAACTAAAGAAGATTTATAACCAAGTCTTTTAGTATCAAATATTGCTGATGTTTGACGTATTATATTTGCTTTTTTTTGTTCTTGTAAAATTTCAAGAACCTCTGCTTCACTCATATTTAACTCATTTGCTATAACCTCAAAAGGTTTAGCAACTAAAGGAAACTTTTTTTGAATCCTCGATAAAATTTCGTCTTTCATATAATAATATTCCGATTTATAATTTATTTTTTTGGATTGTAGGGTAATTATTATTAATATAAGTTGATATGACTCAATTAGATTTTTCAATTGCTTATGGTATTATGTCAAAAAATAAAATTATAGAAAGAGACAAATGGCTTATTTTCCAGCTTTTTTAAAACTAGATGATAAAAAAATATTAATTGTTGGTGGTGGATATATAGCTTATGAGAAGCTTGAACATTTACTTGATTTTACATCAGATATCTCTGTCATAGCCTTAGAATTTTCAGATGATATGATGAAAATGATTCAAGACAACTCTCTACATGTAGAGAAAAGAGCTTATAAAAAGGGTGATATAGCTGATTTTTCTGTTGTTATTGTTGCTGTTGACGATATCCCTCTCCAAGGTGAAATTTTCTTAGAATCTAAGCAGTATAATTGTTTATGCAACTCTGTAGACTCAGTTGATTATTGTGATTTTATTTTTCCTTCATACGTAAAAAAAGATGATTTGACAATAGCTATATCCACTTCAGGTGCATCACCAGCAATGGCTAAGCATCTTCGAATGTATCTACAAAATCTTATACCAAGTGGAATAAGTGAATTTTTAAAAGAGATGAAAAATTTAAGAAAAACTTTACCTAAGGGTAAAGAGAGAATGAGTATGCTTGATAAAAAAGCAGAGAATTATATAAAAACATGGAAAGAGAGTAACTAATAATGAGTATGAAAAAAGCGTTAATATTTGGATTTTTCACAGCCTTTTTAATTTTAGGTGTAGTTTCAATGCAAAGAGCTATGCCCGATGCAAAAGAAAAACGTATATATAAAGCTATAAAAGTATATAGTCCATACATTATGGAAAAAAGAATAGGCGGTTTAACAATAATAGATAAACGTAATGGAATAAAAGAGAAACCAGCGTCCGCTGAAGTTTTTCATAGGCTTGATGAGTTAGAAAAAGAATGGGGTAACAAGTATGTTAGGATAGAAGGTAATGATGTGATTATCTTGGGTGAAAATAATATTACAGTTGCTAGAATATATTTAGAAAATGAAAAAGAAAGAAAATTTGTAAATAATTTTTATATTAAAAAATATGTTGAAAGATAAATTAGATCTCTTTTAGTTTAAACGAAAAATAAAATGCGAATAGTAGTGTAATAATTGCACTACTGTAAAGTACACTATAACTTAGATAGTGTAAGATAACTCCCCCAATAATTGAAAAAAACATGCCTAAAGATACTAAATTCATTTGAAGAGCAATATATACTGGTCTTTTTTGCGGTGGAGCTAGTTTTAAGATAAGATTTGATGAAGCAATTCTATTTCCATCTATTGAAGCACCAATTAAAAAGAAAATTAACATATATTCATAAAGTGAAGATGCATTTGAAGCTAAAATTATTGCTGTAATTTGTAAAGCTATTGCGATTTTTGCTATTAGTTTATTTAGTGAATTTGAACTAAGTTTACCCCATATGAAATTACTAAGCATTGCTCCTATCATTTGAGTAGTTATGAGTGAACCAATAGCAATACCATCTAGATTTATTTTTTCTTGAGCATGAAGTATTATAAAAGGAAGAGCAATTAAGTAACCATAAGCAAAAAGAAAAGTAGTTATCTGAACTTGCAGAGCTTTATCTGCTTTTAAAAGTGCAAAAGAGTTATGTAAAAACTCTTTAAATGATTTTTCTTTTTTAGATACATCTTCTTTTATAGGTTCCTCAACTAAAGAAAAAGATAGATAACCAAAACCCATAATAAATGAGCTTATAATAAATAACATTCCATATGATAGAGGTGCTTCAAAAGTATGAAGAATCCATCCAGCTAAAGCACCTGAAATTAAGCCACCAACGGCAGAAAAAAACTGTCTATAAGCCATAGTCTTTCCCCGAAATTTATGTGAAAATATTTTAGCCATAATTTCTCTAAAGTAAATAGCCGCAAATCCAGCAGAAAAAGAGAACATAAAAAGTCCAAAACCAATACTAGCTAGAGTTAGGTTAGGGTAGTTATCTCCAAAAAGAAGAATTGCTACACCTATAAAAAACCAAGAGAAAAACCGTATGAAGAATATACGTCTAAGATGAGGAAGCATAAGTTTGTATGTCTGTGCATGAAAGGCTGCAAAAAGTTGAACGACTATTGCTCCACCACGAAGAAGTGCTGCAAAAAATCCAACAAGCATAGATGAACCACCAAAGTAGTTTACAATGAGTGGTAAAATAGTTGAAGGTTCAGCTATGGTTGTACCAATAGCTAAAAAGAAACCATGTAAAATGTTTTTTATATGGTTTCCAAATTTATCCATTATTAGTTTAGTTTCTCGTAAGCTTCATCTATGCTAGATGCATTTTGTGTTACAAATAGATAAACAGCAGCATTTAGTTTTGCTAGTTTTAGATATTCGGCAGATGGGTTGTTTAATTGTTCTAGTGATTCTTCAACAGAGATAGTATCCCATGATTTTGTATAGTTGATTCCATAATGTTCAGGATCTACAATAAACTCTTCAACCTCACTCCCCTTAGCTATCCAAAGTCTTCCTTTTGAGAAAAGTTCAGGTGTCCCTTCATTTCCTTGTATAAGTGCGAACCTTTTGTAGCGGTCTGAAAATATTTCAACATATTTTTTTACATAAGGCTTGTGAAATACACCAGTTATAGCATACTCACTGTTAGCAACACGAGGAAGCTTTTCAATAGTGTTAAATCCTGTACGAAGTCCTAACTTCATACGTAGGTCTGTTAAGTTGCTAAGTTTGTTGAAAAAATCAGCACGATCAAAATAGTGTGCATTTTTATTTAACTCGATGTTTGTAACTATGTCTTTGATAGTTATACCACCTTTTGCAGGAGTAAGTTCATCACCAATAACAATTAAGTTTAAATCAGACTGTTCAAGTACTTTCGCAACAAGTGGAAAAATATATGGATTTTTGGCTTTTCCATCAAATGGGTAACCAAGTTCAATAGAATTAGAGATAGTTCTTGTTTGAATCATCTCATCACAGGCTTCAACCGCCCCACGAAACTCAGTAGTTGTTTCAGGTTTAAGTCTCCAGCCAAGTAAAAAAGCAGCAGCTTGTTCTAATGGAATACTTTGATTTAAAATTTGCTCCATCATATCTTTTGATTCCTCAAAACTAAGGTCTCTATTGCCTTTTGGTCCTGTCCCTACTGCGTGAATATATTTAAAAAAATCCATTAATTTCCTTGATATTAGATAATTATTTACTAAAAACGATATGATATACTTATTTACTTAATATAAGTTAATAAAATTTCAAGGGGAAGATATCAAAAAGATAGTTTTAATAACAGGTGCTAGTTCTGGCATGGGTAGGGCTACTGCTGAGTATCTTGCTTTGCATGATTTTATTGTTTATGCTTTTTCTAGGGATTCTGATAAGCTATCAGAGATTAAAAGTGAAAATATTATACCCCTTGAAGTAGATATTACATCCCAAGATAGCATAGATAAAGCTATCTCTTTGATAATAAAAAAACATAAAAAGATTGATATACTTGTAAATAATGCTGGTTATGGTGTAGTTTGTACTGTGGAAGATATAGTAGAAGAGGAGATGCTAAACCAATACAATGTAAATGTATTTGGACTTCTTAGAGTTTGTAAAAGTGTTATCCCTGTGATGAGAAAAAATAATAGTGGAATTATTATAAATATATCTTCATTTTTAGGAAAAATTGGCTTGCCACTTTTAACTTTATATAATTCTTCTAAGTACGCAGTTGAAGGAATAACAGACTCACTTAGATATGAGCTTAAAGATTTTAATATACGAGTTCACTCCATCATGCCAGGTTTTTTTGATACAGAGTTTGCTAGAAGTAATCTTGTTGCAAATCTGCAAACTTTTGATGAAAGCTCACCATATGCGAAATTGGTTTCAAATCTAGCCCCAGTTGTAGTTGAGCAGATAAATAATGGTAATGATGCTAGTGAAGTTGCTCGAAAAATTTTAGAAATAATCAATGATGAAAATTTTGTAGCAAGAGTTACAGTTGGAGATAAAGCTAAAAAATTTATACCGATGAAAAAAGAGCTTAGTGATGAAGACTTCGAGCGAAGAGTTCGCGAATACTATAATTTATAAATGATTAAATATGGATAGTTTCTTTTTTAATATTACAGATACAAGTTATAAAATAACAAATCTTTTAAAAAATAAAAAAGAGCATATCTCAAGAGTTGATATCTCTAATGGTATAGTTTATTTTGATATATCTATGGACTCTCTACATGTAGACAAGCCTCTACATGTAGAGAACCTAGATAGGATGTTGGCTATTGCAGTTGTAAACAAAGGTAGTATCTCATTAAAAGATAATATAAGTCAAAACGTATATAAAGTTGAGTCAAATACTATTAATATATTTGCTTCATCTAGACAAGATCTGAGTATACAGATAAATCAAAATGAGAAAACAGAGATGTTTGTTCTCTTTATTGCTGATTTTATTTTAAAAAGATATCTAAGCTCAAATAAAAATGAAGTTATAAATGTTTTATACAATAAACTACAAGGAGAACTTTCTTGTGAGCTTATAGATAAAAGACCAACAGAT